>ERZ827450.833-NODE-833-length-38042-cov-7.990260_pt1 | contig 38042 bp, 18 predicted proteins | sample MGYA00519773_ERZ827450 | MGnify/ENA primary metagenome ERZ827450 (study PRJEB31778, sample SAMEA3449306) | human gut metagenome | biome: human gut; feature: human-associated habitat; material: faeces | place: United Kingdom | collected 2010/2012 ...
ATTTAAGGTTAACAAAGGTTGGAGTACAGCGGTACTCCTTTTTTTATGCCCATACTTTACAGGGAGGTTCACAAAAATGCCATTTTGATTGAAGTATTGCCAATAATACCCTATTTTTGCAATCGCCACCAAAGAAAATACCTTGTAACATTATGGAAAACAGAATTCATCGTACAGAAATTCAGATATATGTATCCCCCTTTCTCATTGTCATCTTCCTATTAATGAGCATTTCCTCAAATGCACAGCAAATAATAGCCAAACAAATGCCTTTTCTGGAGCAGCTGCCTTCCAATGAAGTAATAGACTTACATCAGGATCAGAATGGGTTCATCTGGTTAGGAACTAAAAACGGCTTAGGACGATATGACGGATACCAACTCCAGACTTTCAAATCAGACTTTAACCAGCCTCATTTATTAACCGATGACTTCATCTGGTGTTTTGCTGAAGATGATAATTGCCTGCTGGTAGGAACAAGACAGGGGGTTAATTTGGTGGATAAAAGCAACTATCAGATACGGCCATTCCCAGATACAGAAATCCAGAATACATGGATAAACTTCATGTTGGTAGATAGCCGGAAAGAACTATGGATATGTACCCGTAATCAGGTTTCTCACTATAATTCAGACTATTCATTGAAGAAGCGCTACGGAAATTTGATCCCGGCGGTTCCCAATAATGGTATAAACTCAATATATGAAGATCATTTCGGCAATATATGGGTATGCACATGGGGAGGAGGTTTATATAAGTATCTCAAGAATACAGATACATTTATGAGTTTCCCTACACTCGGAGCGAATAATAATCCGTTTAAAATATTTCAGGACAAAGATGACCAATATTGGATATTGACTTGGGGAGACGGTATCTACCGTTTTCATCCGGATGCAACAGAGGATAGAATGTACACGCATCAAGAAATCTTCAATGAAAAACTGCACCAGCCTGAAACCGCCTTCTTCAGTGTAGTACAAGATGATGTTTACGGCTATATATGGATATTCGGCTACCACGAACTTTATGCTTTCAAAGTGGCGGACGGACATCTGGAAAAAGTGGACCTCAGCTCGTATATGTTCGATTATAACAAAATGTTCAGCCAGATCATCAAAGACAGGGAAGGCAACCTTTGGGCCGGGGCCTATGACAGCGGGTATCACTTGCTAATGGGAAATCCTGCCATAGCTAATAACTTCTTGCCCAAACTGAAAAGACATGTAGGTTTCGACACGAATATAACCACTCTGGGTATTGACCCCAACAACGGTCTCTGGTTCAATCAGGAACGTTGGGGACTCTGCTGGTATGACATAGAACAAGATAAATTCTATGACTACTCGAATACAAATTCCGGAGTGCATAATATAGGATATATCCTCCGTTCGAAACAGCCGGGAGAATTCTGGCTGGGATGCAGAGACCAACCCACCCTCTACAAGGCAAAACTAAACAGTAAAAGAGAAATTGAGTACCTACTGGCAAAGGACTTATATACACCAAAAGGGACTACTGGCAACATTACATCCATGTATGAAGACAGTAAGGGGAATTTATGGGTAGCTACCACCGGACAGCTCTATCTAAAACCGGACAGCAAAGACTTTATCATCCCCGAATTCTCTCTGCCCAACATTACATCTATTGCAGAAGACGGACACGGTAACATCTGGTTGGCAACCGAAGATTCCGGTTTACATAAGGTTTCTTTAGGGGATAAACTGAAACCGATTAAACAATACTCAACCCAGAATTCATCCTTACCCAGTAACAATATTGACAAGATAGTGATCCAGGAAAATCATTTATGGATTGCCACTACTCAAGGTTCCATCCTGCAAATGGATCTCAACTCAGAGATAATGAAGGACTTCAGCAACTCATGCGGAATGACCGGACAGTCTATTTTAGGGATGAAACATGACAGGAATACCCTTTGGATACTAACAAACCGACAATTGACTGCCTATGATATCCAGTCAGATAGATACATTCATTATTCAAATTCAGACGAATCCGTTCAGATAAACTCGTTCAAGAAGGACGTCATAGACTTGTTCAACGGCAAGCTTTATGCCGGTGGGCATGGTGGCTTTGTATCGATGGCTTCCTCAAAATTCCCATCTAAGAAGATCAATTCCAATCCGGTCATCATAACAGATATCAAAGTATCCAATCATTCTTTCTTCTTCAATCCCCAGCGCCAGTCGAATGATTTATCAACCCGAAGCATCTGGTTGGAGCCCGAAGATAACAATCTTGAAATCTTCTTCTCCGCTCTTCAATTTACAGCAACATCGAGAATAAGATACGCCTACAAGATGGATGGTGTGGACAAAGAGTGGGTATACACCGAAACCGGTAATCGGTCGGCTTTCTACAATAAAATTCCTAAAGGATATCATACTTTCAAGGTACGCTCTACAGATGAATACGGCTACTGGAAAGACGACGTCACAGAACTACGTATCTATAAAAAGCCGGCTTGGTACGAAACATGGTGGGCATACGGTACCTATATAACTCTCATCATTCTGATCCTTTATTCCATCATGTTCTATTACCTGCACAGGATAAGACGGTCCGACCAGGTTAGATTCCAGAAAGAACTGACCAAGACTAAACTGGAATATTTCACCCATATAAGTCATGAACTGCTCACCCCGCTCACTACCATCAGCTGCGTAGCAGATGATTTGGAAGAAACAAAGGCATCTCCACAGGAAGATGTACATATATTGAAAAGTAATGTGCTCCGCTTAAAACGCTTAATCCAGCAAGTGCTAGATTTTCGGAAAGTAGAAAACGACTCGTTTGTACTCACCCCTACCTATGGCAATATCAGCAGCTTCATCCGTGAAATCTACCATACAGGCATACGACCGATCATTGAAAAGAAAAACCTTCATTTCAGTCTTCATCTGGAAGAAAAAGACATTTGGGGATATATGGACTTTGACAAAATAGACAAGGTTCTGTACAATATACTCTCGAATGCGGCCAAATATACACCTGCCGATAAAAAAGTAGAGCTGAATGTATCGACTCTGCAAAAGGATAATTCCCGATTCCTCCGGATAGAGGTGCAGGATGAAGGAATCGGCATAGATCAGAAAGAAATATCCAAGATATTCACTCCATTCTATGTGAACAAAACAGCTTATGCACCTCAATCAAACGGTGTAGGGCTTTCATTAACCAAGAAACTGGTGACCTTGCATAAAGGAGACATCCAGGTAGAAAGCAGCATCGGAGAAGGTTCCAGATTCACTGTTCTAATCCCTATCGATCGAAATTATTATCCGGAAATAAAGGACATTATCGAAACCAGTGAAATACCGTCAACAGTACCGAATGAAGCAACAGAAGATACAGAAGAGAAAGAAGATACGATATTATTGGTAGATGACAATGAAGAGTTCCTGCTATTGATGAAAAGAAAGTTGGCAACACACTACAATATACTCACTGCTACGAATGGAAAAAAAGCATTGGAAATTGTAAGAAGCGAAGACGTAGACCTGATGGTCAGCGACTATATGATGCCCGAAATGGATGGAATCGAGCTCTGTGCAACAATGAAACAGGACATCAACACCAGCCATATACCGGTATTGATGCTTACGGCAAAAAGTTCAGTGGAAGACCAAGTGAGATGTTTCAATGCAGGAGCAAACGGATACCTGACGAAACCATTCGATATGAAAATGCTTAATGCACGCATTGACAATCTAATGAAATCCAACCAGAAGCGACAAGAGAAGTTCAGAGTCGATACGGAAATCAATGTTGTAGCACTGGAATATCAGAGTACTGACGAGCAGTTCCTGGAAAAAGCTATCGAATGTATAGAGCAACATCTGATTGAAACCGAATTTGATATAGATACTTTTGCCTCGGAACTCAACGTTTCCAAGTCCACTCTAAATAGAAAAATGAAAGCAATGACCGGTCTCTCCCCAGTAGAGTTTATTCGCAACATCCGGCTTAAACATGCGTGTACACTCCTGAAAAAGCCTTTCATTAATGTCTCCGAGGTTGCCTATGCGGTTGGTTTCAGCAATCCAAAGTATTTCACGAAGTGTTTTAAAAAGGAATTTGACGTAACACCTACCGAATATCAGAAAAAGGAAGAAGATAAATAAACGACTTACCCGTTGGCGGAGTTTATTGCTCATCATTTTATTCCTTTCATTTTCCGTTTTGAATTCCTCCAACCAATTGCTACTTTATTATTTGCTTTCCCCTATACTACAACAAAATCCCTCTCCAGCAACAAGTGTATTTTTGACGCAGTTAAGGTATACAAATAACGCATTCCCCGCTCTGTACCCCTTTCTGCCTCATTTGAGTACTCCTCCCTGTTCTTTTCTATATTTATTTGCATCGGCCTTAAAGACCGTAAATCAACAACAAGGATAAAGAGTTTCAGTGACCAATCCTTTTAATAATAATATATATGAAAGACAAATTTCTTAAATCAATCCAAAGAAAAAGCTGGCTGTTGCTGGCCCTGTTCTTCATCAGCAGTTGTAGCAATGAAGACATCGTGAAACATCCCGTCATCACCAACAAGTATGATCCCTCAAAGCCTCAGGCACTGACCGGCTTTATCCCGGAAAAAGGAGGAATAGGTGACAAAATCATTGTTCAGGGAAACTTCGGTACAGACCTATCCAAGATGAAAGTGATCTTTGCCGATACCAAAGAGGCTAACATCATATCAAGTGACGGAACTTCTATTTACTGTACCGTACCAAAACAACCAGGCGGTAATAATTCTGTTAAAGTCGTTGTAGGCGATAAAGAGCTTACCATCGACAAGACATTTGCCTACATGCAGGTACAGAAAGTTTCTACAGTTTGCGGAACCTACAATAAAAGAGGAGATACCGATGGAAACATCTACGATGCACTATTCAATAATGTATTTGCTGTCGGTATAGTGGCAGGAGATAACATTGTAGCAGTAGAGTCGGACAAACAACGGGTACGCCTGATTTCAGAAAGCGAGAACCTGGTTACAACCCTGATAAGCGGATTCAAAGCAGGTAAACCTGCAATCAATAAAACCCGTGATAAAATGTACTTTATTGATGTCAAATCAGCTAAAGTATATATCCTGCGCCGTGAAAATAGCTGGCAGCCGGAGCTATTGCGCGAAGGTATCACCGAATTATCCGCCAACAATGGTGAAACCTGGTCCTGCATTATTGACGATGAAGAAAAATACCTCTATACAAGAAATCACCTGGGGATCTTCGTACGTATCAATCTGACAGAAAAAGATGATAGCGGACAGTACAAAGTAGAAAAACTCCTTGAACACCGCTGGGACTTTGAAGCTTGGGTTTCCGACCATTGTAGCTATCTGGCTTATAGCCGTGTAGAAGATTGCTTCTATTTTGCAGAAGACAGGACACATGCTGTATACCGGATTAAACAGAACGCTGACGGCACATGGTCGGACGAAAGATATGCCGGAAACGGCTGGCCTAATCAAACCAATACGGAAGGTTATCGGGAAGACATACAGTTTGCCTGGCCCAATGGAGTAACTGTTGACAATGAGGGCAACATATATGTAGTAAACGCAGGCGGACAATCCATCCGAAAGATATCCTACCCGGATGGCTACGTAACAATTGCTGCCGGCGGCACCATGTCGGGCGAGACTGAAACAGACGGACTTCCACTGGAATGTACATTCCTATATCCCAAAGATATAGCTATGGATTCTGAAGAAAACTTCTATATAGCCGGAGGTGCAGGATTGAATGTGCGTAAACTCGCTATAGAATAAACTCCTTCCCGTAAATCAATAAATAAACTAATATATGAAAAATAGATTTTTCCTTATACTTTCATTCCTATTGCTTGCAAGTGTGTTTCCACTTGCCGCACAGAATGGTTTCACCGTATCCGGTATTGTGATGACAGAGCAAGGTGAAGAATTACCCGGTGTTACGATTCAATATAAAAACAATCCTTCCAAAGGAGCTATCACGGATGTTGATGGTAATTTCCGCATGGACAATGTTCCCGCCAATACAGTATTGGTGTTTACCTACATAGGTTATGCACCCCAGGAACTGGTGGTAAACGGAAATAAAACCAAGCAAAAGATTGCACTGAAAGAAATTGTAAATGAAACCGATGAGGTAGTGATTGTAGGTCGCGGTACTCAACGTAAAATCTCGGTAGTAGGTGCGGTAACTAACGTAAAGGCATCCGATTTACAGGTTCCTTCATCCTCGGTAACAAACATGCTGGGAGGTCGTGTACCGGGCATCATTGCCGTAACCCGAAGCGGCGAGCCTGGCAATGACTTTTCTGAATTCTGGATTCGTGGTATCAGTACTTTCGGTGCAGGTGCATCCGCTTTAGTGTTGATTGACGGTGTGGAAGGTGACCTAAATATACTTGATCCTGCCGATATTGAAAGCTTCACCATCCTGAAAGATGCTTCCTCTACAGCTGTATATGGTGTACGCGGTGCCAACGGTGTGGTACTCGTTACAACAAAGCGCGGTAAATCGGGTAAACTGAATATCAGTGTGAAAAGTAATGTCGGGCTTTCCTATTCTGCACGCAATCCCGAATATGTGGACGGATATACGTACGCACAACTGGCCAACGAAGCTTCCGTTGTACGAGGTGGCCGTCCCGTATACAGTAATGCCGAGTTAAATCTGATAGAAACAGGACTGGACCCGGATTTATATCCCAATGTAAACTGGCGTGATGTTATGCTGAAAGATTATGTATGGAACAATCAGCATCACATTAGTATCAATGGTGGTGGAACGAATGCACGTTACTACATGAGTGTGGGTCTTCAACATAAGGATGCCATCTATAAGCAAGATAAAGGAATTAAAAACTATGATAACAGTGTAGGTTATAATAAATACAATTTTCGCGCAAATATCGATGCTAACCTAACCAAAAGTACTATTATTGAGCTGGGCTTATCAACAGAGATTGTAACCAATTCTTTCCCCGGATATGCCAATGATACGAAAGCCTTGTGGCAAACACAAGCCAACCTGACCCCTGTGACCGTTCCGGTACTTTATTCGGATGGTTCGCTTCCAGCCTACGGTGCCAGTGCCGACCAACAGAACCCATATATCTTACTAAACTATACAGGTTATAAGAAGAAAAATGAAACGACAAGCAGTATCCGCCTACGCCTTGAACAAGATTTTGACCAATGGATAAAAGGTCTGAAGGCAGAAGCCACCATGTCAATCAATAATTACTCAGCCTTAACACAGTCTCAAACAAAAACTCCTGCGCTCTACTATGCACAAGGAAGAAACAAAGACGGCTCCTTAAATCTGATAGAAAAAGTAGCCAAAACAGATGATAAATACGAGTCCACCAATCTGTCTACACGGAAAATCTATTTTGACGCCCGTGTTAACTATAACCGCCTGTTCAATAATGATCATCGCGTAACCGGATTAGCCGATTTTTATATGGAAGACTTCATAACCGGTGAAGCGCAAACACTTATCGCATCTATCCCAAAACGGTATACAGGTTTGGCTGGGCGTGCAACCTACTCTTACAAGGATACCTATTTCCTGGAAGGTAACATCGGCTATACCGGTTCAGAAGCATTTGAGAAAGGACAGAAGTTCGGCGTATTTCCAGCCATCTCAGCAGGTTGGGTACCTACACAATATGAATGGGTGCAGAAGAACTTGTCTTTTATCAATTTCTTCAAGATCAGAGCTTCGTATGGTATCGTAGGTAACGACCGACTTGGTAACGACACACGTTTTCCGTTCCTTTCTACCATGACCGAAGGTAGTGGAGCCGGTATCTGGGGAAGTGGCAAGAATATAGCAGAAAGCCAGGAGGCTTCCCAAAACTTACGCTGGGAAAAAGCAAAGAAGTTCGATATAGGTATTGACGGACAACTATTTAATAGTAGTGTGGAGTTTACAGTCGACTTTTTCAGTGAACGCCGTACGGGAATTTTCCAGCAACGTGCAAGTATTCCCGATGAAATGGGATTGGCTACGCTGCCTTGGGCAAACGTAGGCGAAATGAAAAGTTGGGGAGCGGATGGTAACATCTCATACACGTACCGGTTCAAAAATGATATGAGCCTGACAGGACGCGCCAACTTCACTTACTCTAACAATAAACTGCTTGAATACGAACAAAGCGGAATTAAATATCCCTACCAAGCATGGAAAGGAACACCTTGGGGAACTCAACGCGGATTAGTTGCCTTAGGACTATTCAAAGACCAGGCAGATATTGATTCAAGCCCCAAACAAACCTTCGTAACCAGTGTAATGCCGGGTGATATCAAATACAAAGATATCAATGGCGATGGTAAAATTGACAGTTACGATGAAGTACCTATCTGCTACTCCAATGTTCCACGTCTGCAATACGGTTTCGGTCTGGAATTCCATTGGAAAAGACTGACTGTAAGTGCCCTGCTTGAAGGAGTAGGCCAAGTGAACTTTCTGTATGGAGGCAGTGGTTTTCACCCTTTCAACGGTGGACAAACAGGAAACGTACTCAGCATTGTAGCGGATGCCAGCAATCGCTGGACACCGGCTTCTTATTCCGGAACCAAAGACACGGAGAATCCGAATGCCCGTTTTCCGCGTCTCACCTACGGAGAAAACAAAAACAATAGTCAGGCATCCACATTCTGGATTGCAGACGGATCTTATGTACGCTTGAAGAATGTACAGATTATGTATGACATCACTCTGCCATGCTTCAAGAAGATCGGTTTGCAAGGTTGCCAGATCAGCTTGATCGGTGATAATCTTCACTGCTGGGACAAGATCAAACTATGGGATCCGGCACAAGCATCTGACAACGGTGCGGTATACCCGCTACAACGTGTATTTACCATACAGGCAAATCTTCAGTTCTAAACCTAAAAAACGATATGATTATGAATACCAAATATACATTTAAAGCTCTTCTTTGCGGCATATCCATTTGGGCAGGGATGAGTCTCGGATTAACCTCATGCGAGTCTTATCTGGATGTGGATTCTTACTTCTACGACCAGACAAATATTGATTCAATCTTTCAAAGTAAAGTTCGCGTCAATGAATACATTAATGGCATTGCCACCATACTACCGGATGAAAGTAAACTGTTCACCTCCTCTTATTTCCCGTTCGGCATGGGTTCCGACGAATGCTTTGCATCGTGGGCGGACGATTATGGGAAAAATGAGAAAGACCCTTACAGACATGCCGCAATGGCTCTGTTGCTGGGAGATGAAACTCCCCAAAGCGCGAACTATAATAACTGGGGGAGCTTTTATAAAGGTATCCGCAAAGCCAACATCGTGTTGACCCGCATCAGCGAATGCAAAGATTTGTCAGATATGGAACGCCGTGACTATACAGGACGCACTTACTTCTTGCGCGGATATTTCTATTTCAGTTTGCTGCGCCAATACGGACCGGTGCCTATCGTTCCCGACAAGCCTTTCGATGCCGATACCCCATCCGACGAAGCCTCTATCGAACGAAGCACATACGATGAGTGCATAGACTACATCTGTAGTGATATGGAAAAGGCAGCGGAGTTCCTCCCGGATTCCCGTACACAACAATTCCAGTATATTGCAAGCAAAGGTGCAGCATTAGCGGTAATGTCTCGCTTACGCCTTTATGCGGCAAGTCCATGGTACAACGGAAATACCCGCTATGCGGACTGGAAAACAGCCGATGGGCGGAATTTCATTTCTCAAAACAACGATAACTCTAAATGGGGTGTAGCCGCTGTAGCTGCCAAACGAATCATTGATATGGGAAAATACGCACTCTATACAACTGCCCGTACAGAAAGAACACAGGAACTCCCGTCCAATATTTCACAGGCCGGTTTCCCTGACGGGGCCGGTAATATCGATCCTTACGCATCTTACAAGAGCCTGTTCGATGGTTCTGTGAATGCAGAGTTAGTTCCGGAATATATTTATTATTGCAATGCCATAGTGAAAGAGAACTCTCCTCAATGGCTGGCGACTCCTACCGCTCTGGGAGGTGCCAACGGTATAAACCTCTGTATGGATTTGATTGATTCCTATAAAATGATAGATGGATATGACATCCACCATTCCAGCGCAAACTATCCTTACCCTGATGCCTCTCATGCAGGTGATCCGATAGATATTGCTTACAGGGTATCTGACGGTTATACCGTGAATGGCAATGTAGCCAAAGTAGACGCCTACCGTGAACCTCGCTTTTACGCAACCATAGGATATAATCATTGTATCTGGCCTGGAACTTCTTATGTAGGCAATGACCCGGTGACCAATGTAGAAGTGACTTATTACTCTGATGGTAATGCAGGCCCGCTTCCCGAATACCCGGACAATTACAACCGTACAGGCTATACTCTCCGTAAATACATCAATCAGGAAGATAACATGAAAGGTTCCTGCCGTGCCAAAACATTTGCCGTATTCCGCTATGCGGAAATCCTCCTCAATTATGTAGAGGCATTAAATGAATTGGAAGGAAGTTATACGGATGAAGCCACAGGTATCACCGTGACCCGTAATACAGAAGAAATAAAGAAGTATTTCAATATGATACGTTATCGTGCCGGTATGCCGGGCATTACCGATGCCGAACTGAACAGTAGAGACGATATGCGTAAAGCTATTAAGCAGGAACGTAAAGTGGAGTTTGCCCTCGAAGGGCTTCGCTACCATGATTTACGCCGTTGGGGCGATGCGGACGCAGCTTATAATACAAAGATTATCGGCTGGAACACCAAAGCCAGAGTAAATAACCGTACCGGATTCTACACCCGTACAATATGGGATTCAGAGAGAATACAGAAGCGTGTATTTACACAGAAGATGTACTTCTTCCCCATCCCACAGACAACGTTGGATCATAATGCAAAACTGGTTCAGAATCCAGGCTGGTAATTAACTTTAATATTAAGACAATTATGAAAAAGCATATTTTATTTTCATTAGCAATAGGTTCGCTCTTTGTACTCACCGGATGTGAGAACACCAATGTTTGGGAAGAGGAACAGTATATAAAACAAGCCTATCTGGTAGGTATCGGAGAAGAAGGAGCATTAGTGACCCGCAACGTCAACTATGCGGACGAAAGTGCAGAAACTTTCGTATCGGTAGGCACCAGCGGCTCATTGAATCCGGATGGGGACATTCACTGTACATTGATTGAAGATCCCTCAGGCATCACTTCTTACAATCAAAAATATAAATCGAGTACGGAAATCCAATATCAGGCACTTCCCACGGCCAATTACAACATATCTTCAATGAATGCAGTGATCCGTGCCGGAGAATCTTATGCCCGCATACCTGTCGCTATCCATCCGGAAGGATTACATTGCGACTCTTTATATGCCCTTCCACTGAAAATGGAATCTTGCAAAGAGTATCCCGTTGCACAGGCTGAAACAGTGGTTCTGTTCGCTATAAAGACCTACAACAACTACTCGGGATACTACAATTACATCGGTACCAACAACGGAGCTTCCTTTAGTTTGATTCGTAATGCCGTTGCCGTAAACAAGAATACAATTCGTATTTATTATACAGGCACTGAGGAACTGGCAAGAGCGAAAGATACCGGACTCACCATTACAGTGAACGAAGATAACACACTCAGCCTTGCCGGATGGAAGAACCTGGATGTTACAGAAGGAAGCGGAAGCTACGATCCTCAAAACAAAACATTCAGCTTTACATGCAAGGTGAATGGAAATGAAGTGGAAGCCTATTTAATATCAGCAACGGCAAGTGAAGAATAATCGTAGCCAGAAGGATATACTAAAAACCGCCACAGATTATACAGATAATGGTTTTCAGCATAAACGATCTGTGAATATCAGTGTAATCTGTGATGAAAACTATTTTTGTAACCTCCTCTTCATAGGGTTTATAGGGCACAATTCTTTCAAAACAAGTAAAAAGGGTGATTTGTCTCCCTTTTTGCTTCTTTTATACCCCCACTCTTTTCTATTATTTATTTTAATTTGCCCTCAGTTTGAATTGTACTACAATCAATAATTATTAATTACTTAAATGAACTATTATCATGAGAGAAAAAAACATCAAAAGAGTGTTCATGTGTTGTCTCACCGCTTTGGCTGCTAATACCTATGCCCAGAATTTCAATTGGGTCAGTAGTACCGAAGGCAACACTTGGAAACAGGCAAAAGTGAAATTACAATCGAGCGCCGGCCAAACCCCGCTTTTAGATATCAGCGGAACGGAAGAAGGCACCACATTCAAAGCATGGGGAACCACCTTCAACGAACTGTGCTGGGATGCCTTGAACATGCTCACCCGTGATGAACAGGACGACCTGTTGAAGAAAATGTTTTCCCCTGAAGGAGAACTTCGTTTCAACAGAGGCCGTATTTCGATGAATGCCAATGACTATGCCCGCGACTGGTATAGCTGTGACGAAGTATCAGGCGACTTCCAACTGAAGTATTTCAATATCAACCGTGATAAACTGGCTATTATCCCCTTTGTCCGTGCAGCGCAAAAGTATAATCCGGGTATGACTTTCTGGATGTCTCCCTGGTCACCTCCCAGCTGGATGAAAATTAACAATGACTATCCGGTTCGCAGTGACAGGACTAATAAGATGTCGCCTCTGTCTGATGTAGTACTCTATGAGGATAATACGGAGACACGCGATAACGTCTTCCCCCGACAACTCGCAGTGAATGACTACATGATTCAGGACCCACGCTATCTGCAAACTTATGCCAACTACTTCTGTAAGTTCATTGATGCTTATAAAGAACAAGGAATTCCCATCGATATGATCATGTATCAGAATGAAGCATACAGTTATACCCCGTATCCCGGTTGTGCCTGGACAGCTGAGGGTACCGTACGTTTCAACGTAGAGTATCTGGCGCCCACATTAAAGAAACATCATCCGGAAGTAACTCTCTACCTTGGTACTTTCAATACCAACCGCTATGACTATGTTGATAAAATACTTTCCGATCCACGCATGCCGCAAAGCGTTCAGGGAGTTGGCTTTCAGTGGGAAGGAGGACAGATATTGCCTAAAATACGTGCCAAATACCCCCAGTACAAGTATATGCAGACAGAAAGCGAATGCGGTGGGGGCACCTTCGACTGGAGAGCGGGCGAACACACCTTCCATCTGATTAACCACTACCTGGGTAATGGCTGCGAAGAGTACACCTTCTGGAACAATACCCTCTGCGATAACGGTGAAAGTCCCTGGGGGTGGAAACAGAATGCTTTGATACATATTGATTCAAAATCCCGTACGGCAACTCTTACACCGGAGTATTATGCTGTAAGACATTATAGCCAGTTCGTAACACCCGGTTCACGTGTAATAGCCTACAAGCCTTCAACAGAAGGAAGAACACCGGTCTTGGTAGTGGAAACTCCAGAAAAGAAAAAGGTAGTGATAGCCGGAAACTTTAATGATGAAGCTAAAAAAGTAACCGTGAAGTTGGGGAATCGTTACCTGAACATTGAACTTCAACCGCACTCTTTCAATACATTCGAAGAGAAATAAATTACTAAAATAAAAAATAGTGAAGAATCTCTACTCATAAAAGAGAAGTAGATTCTTCACTACACTAAAATAAAAACTACTTGTTTCCTAAATAACAAAATTCCATTTGAGATATTCTTTTTACCATTTAATTCATCTTTCCTGAAGAAGGATTATTTATAAGATCTATTTTCTAATATTTCTATCTGCTCAGTTTTAGTTTCACTCCGAAGTGAATTTATCAAGGTATCAACATCAAACCGAAATTCAGGATCAAAACTATCGGAATGCATATACTGAAGTATACTATTATAAAATTGTCTCACTTCTGGTTTATCTTTCACAGTTTTCAAATCAGCCATACATATCAACAACTTTCCTTTATTAACAGCAAGTTCAAAAAGCAAACCTAATTTATGATTCCTTTCAATGTTATCAATAACCTGTACAATAGGAGTATATTGGGAAGGGAATTTATCTAATATCATCGGATAACTCTGTTTAATAATAGAAAACCATTGCCAATCTGTATGAAAATCAGTAGGAAAGTCATTAAATAGGGGATGCTCTGGATTAACCAGAATTCCTAATGTACCTGGAGACACTGGCTTCTTATTATTTTCACTAATAGTTTTAAACATTCGATAATTCCAATAGTCAGTCTGGAAAAGGCCAGCTATAGTTTGTTTCTCATATAGTTTATGCTTGGGAAACCACAATACCTTACCTCCATTTTTAAGTTCTTCTATAACCTTTTCTCCCAATGTATCAGTTATAATAATATCCGTGAATTGCCTGATTACATTGTTCGACGGATATATCCAAAGTCCGTAAGTATTTTGATAAGATGTTCCCACTATATTTATTTCCAGATCTAATCTTTGAGCTTTGTCCACATCAGAAATATTAGGATGAATCCTTCCGATTTCTATCAGTCCTACATCTTTCGATGATATCTCCAGGCTACCTTTATCTAAAATTTTTCCCTGCAAGGACTTTAATTTCCATATTACAGATTTTCCATTCAATGATTCTTCTGTATAATTAGCAATCTTTATTATTGCTGATATCTGTTCGTCACTACTCCAACAGAATTTATCTATAATTAACAATGGCACAGTTTCACAACAGAATCCTCTCCATTTCTCTGGCGTAATAAGTTCTTTGCTATCCATAAAAGCATCCAATATACCCACATAAGCTGAACCTTGCCCAGGATAATCTTGCAGATCCAACAAATGGAAGCCCCCAAAGCCATCCGTTCTCAGATCCATCTCTATCTCTGCCTTATAAAGTTCTACAGCCCATTTTCCTGATGCACGGAAGAAGTTATCAGCCTGTTTCAACATTCCTGCCTCCGCTAACCTATTTTTGAAGACTTCCATGTTATAAGGATAAAGTACACCTTTATATTTTTCTATTTCCTTATAATTAGGATATATTTGATATTGTCCTGTTTCAAAGCTGACTACAGGAATCTTGCAACCAGCTATAGCAGAAGAAAAATCCATTGTTGTATTTGGATAAGTATGGTTTAGGTATCCACCATCATAAGCATCAGCAAAGGAAAAAGATGCTCGCACATGTGTATTGAAAGTACCGGACTGTTCTCCACCAATGCGACATGTCACCAAAAAATCTTCACCAGGTAAATACCCCTTGAACCCTAAATAGTTATTAGAACCGAAAGCATATAGCCTCCGGTCGTCTGTATTCCTGAAAGTATTAATGAAATCTTTCATCACATCCAAATCACCACCAAGCTCATTACCCAATGCAAACATAACAAAAGAGGCATGATTTCCATATTCATTCTGTATATTGATGCCCTCTTTAGTCAGGAAAGAATTCAGATATTTATCATTTTTGTCAAAAGCTCCCCAAAAAGGTAATTCAGCCTGAATATAGATACCTTCCATATCAGCAGCCAAAAAGCAAGCTTCTGGCGGACACCACGAATGAAAACGATAATGATTGATACCATATGACTTGGCTACCCGAAAATAGTGTTGCCACGTTTCTACATCCATTGCTGTATGACCTGTCAACGGAAATACACACGCATCATGCTTACCACGTAAAAACGTCTTATGTCCATTTATAGCGAATTGCGTACCGGAAGTTTTAAACTCTCTCAATCCAAAGTTAACTATTTGCTCATCAACATCACCTATTTGAACATGTAATTTGTATAAAACAGGATGAAACTCACTCCATAATAATGCATCACTCCCCAAGTCATAATCAAATTCGTATTCTTCCTGCATTTTTGTCAACCTATATGATTTCGCCTTTGTTTTATACCTTGTTTTTGTATTCCAAGTTTCCGCATATAGAATTAACTCTGTATTCTTTTTTATTTTTTCTGGTGAAGCAATATTCACCCTTACACGAACCGATTTCTTATACACATCGGGATATACCTGCACCTCCTTTATATGAAGTCTGTTTTTTACTTCCAGATACATATTGCCAATGATGCCATTCCAATTAGTCTGTGTCGACTCTGTAAATGCATGCGAATAGCCTATCAGTTGAGGTGGTACAGATTTGCCATTATCAATCATGATAGTAATTTCATGTTTCCCAGGCACGAGTTGGTTAGATAAATCATAAATCTGGCAAGTTGAAATATTATCATTCCGCCCTACCTCTACTCCATCAATCCAGACGCAAGTTGGCTTCGTCCGTTCCAACATAAGCCGAATATACTTACCTTTCCACTTTTGGGGAATTTCGACTGTTTTCTTATACCAGGCCTTTCCTACATAAGAGAATAACCTACTCAGGTTCGTTGTCTCATCCTTTTTTATTATAGGATTACCTTTCTTGTTTGTATCTGTTGTACCAGGAAGAATTATCTGTTCTGTGAAGCTCTTTTCTGCATAATTCTCTGCTATGCCCACTCCATCCGGATCAAGTTTGAACTGCCATAAACCTTCTAAATTTATCCGGGAGAGCTCTTCTTGTGCCCGCATACCAGTTATTGCACATAGTACTAAGACTACCAGCAAGTATATCTTTCTTACCATTATCCAAATAATTATATTAAAATCAGTTTTCTTCGATTATCAGTAAGTCCCACGGTTCAATAGTAATAAGTTCATCTTTCTTTACCGTTTTCTTACTTAGCAGATCAATGCCATTCTTACTATAATTGTACTTAATAGACTGGGAAGAAGCAGAATAATTGAATATATAACGAATCCGCTTTCCCTGATCATTTATACCCTGTCTAACAATTATTGGAAATTTATAGTCCTCTTTATGTCTTAATCCAGCTTGTTCAGTCTCTTGGCAGATGATTTTATCTAACAGTTCCCAAGAAGGATATGTAGCAATATAAACTAAACTCCCTTTCCCATAATTATTTTTTGTCACAACTGGCCATTTCTGAAAAAATGAATGCTCAACATATGCTAATGGTTGTGCCGTCTCCGGAATAATAAACTCCATAAATTCACTTGCTGCATTTGATTCTATTCCCCAAGGATTTTCTTTTAACTTCATCGCCCCTATCGTAGAATACTCCTGATAATAGAAACCACATACTTTACGTAATGGCCCCGGAGCTATCTCTGTTCTTGCCGCATCAAATTCATTGCAATAACCACTTTTATACATCATAATTACTTTGCCACCCTGTTCCACAAATGTCGAAATCTTATTCAAAAGAGACTCAGAGGCAACATACAGTGGCGGAATGATCAACAATTTATATTCAGAGAAATCGCAATCATCATTATCACATGGAACAATATCCGTCTCTATATTCATATTAAACAATATTTGATGTATCATTTCAACAGGATAATTTTCTCTATTTGTATAAGGCATAAATTGTAGGCCATAATATGAATCATGACTGAACAAAATGGCGACTTCATTCTTTTTCCGTAGATTTACAAGTTTCTGACCTATCTTCTTCAACTCTCCAGCTACAGTAGCAAATTCCTTATAAATACGATTAGGAACCAAATCATGCCCCAACACTCCCCGCCAATACATTTCCTGTCCATAATGCAGAGTTGACCAATGCCAGTATTCCACCATATTGGCTCCAGAAGCTAAATGAGAATAAACATTCTGACGTAATTGACGGTCATAAGGAGGATATTGTGCTTTTGCATCCCACCCTCTACCTTGTGCATTGGTTTCAGTTATAAGATAATTGCCTTTCGACACCGTACGCATAAAGTCTCCTCCATAAGCTATGAAATGCCCGTCTTGTTTATCTTGAACATCATGATAAATATTAATTGCGGGATATTGCATCTGACGCATACTCTCTGTCTGGTCCATTTCATGAAAAAACGGCATGAAACAGTGTGTCACAAACTGATCCTTTCGCCTATATTCATTCACAATATCCACCTGCCAATTTAAGAAATCAGCAACTTTCTTTCTTCCGTACCGTTCCCATTCCAATTTATAAGAAGGGTTTGTAACTCCGTCTCTGGCATAAAATTCTTCCCATGTATGTATATTCATTCCCCAATAATTGAGCCCCCACGCATGGTTCAAGGAGTCAAGACTATTATTGAATTTCCGTTTTATATAACTCCGAAATCCCACAAAGAAATCCTGATTATTAATTCCACGCGCTAAAGTTTCATTATCTACCTGATAGCCAATAATACCAGGATGCGAAGCATAATGTTCCAACAGCCGACGGATAATACGTTCACTATAAAAAAGATAAGTAGGATTTGTAATATCCATATTTTGTCTAATACCATAATGAGCTTTTCCACCCCTCTGATATACCGCTAATACTTCTGGATGCTTTTCTGCCATCCAGGCCGGAATAGAATAAGTAGGCGTCCCTAAAATAACTTTAATACCAGCCGCATACATTTTATCAACAATCCGGTCCATCCATTTAAAATCAAAAACCCCTTCTTGTGGCTCAAATAAACCCCAAGCAGATTCACCAACACGCACCACATTAAGGCCACATTCCTTCATCATCTGAATATCTTTGTCCAGACGTTCAGATGGCATATATTCATGATAATAAGCAGCACCGTACAATACATTATCGAATTTGGGCTGTGCATATATAATTTTACCTATTGAAATAAATAATATCCATAAAATCAACTTTTTCATATCCTTCCCTTTTAATTATATTTACAAAAAGAGAATGTCCGAAATTAAAAAGTTATAAATATAATTATCGAACATCCTCTCATATTTTTATTACTTTTCTGCTGGTTGATCTGCTACCAATGGCCAATACGGATTCTGATAAAGAGGAGAATCTTCTACATTATTACCACTTGGCAATGTCACCAAAAATTGCTTATACATAATAGGGGTCAGGTAATGTGCCATGTGCCACATATAGCCATTACTACATTTCTGATTACTATTTTTCTGATAAGGTCGAAGATATTCACTAACTGCCGGAGAAGATACAGTAGCCTTGTCTGAACCATCAGCCAATAAGTCATTATACCATTTTTCCATTGGTGTATTCCAGATATGAATTCCTTCTACAAAATATGGAGTACTTATCATCTGATCCATAGCTCTCCAACGGCACAAATCCATATAGCGTAAGCCTTCTGCCATCAACTCACACCGACGCTCCCGGCGGATATTATACAAGGTAGCATCAATTAGGCGTCCACCCGAGTAAGCTCCCCAGTCGTTTTTGGCCTCTTCATTCATATCGGTCTGTGATATTGTCTTTTCAAAATTACTATCTACATGAGCACGTTCACGAATAATCTGCCAATATTCTTTAGCCAGATTATCCAGAGAACTATTCTTCTCATAACATGCCTCCATATAGTTAAGTAATGCCTCAGCTGCCCGATAGCAAATAGAGGCAGAATAACTGTTCATATTCAAATAGTTCGACTGGTCAAAAGAGCCTCCTTTCCTCAAAGCATAACCAGTCAGATATCCTCTCTGATCGTCTACGGAGGTTATCAACGGATATGGCTCTTCCATCCATGCTTCTGTGCCTTCCGGATTTTCATACAAAATACTTTTCTGCCCAGGCTCCTTTAAAAATACAACCAATCTTGAATCACGGTTCTGACGAACATCATGGATCGTTTTATCACCTTTATAATATTCATTTCCATCAGCATAACTGCCGTTTTTGTATACAGGTGTTCCGTCAGACATCAAGAAGTTATTTACCAACCCTCTGGTCACACCAATTCTATTATTTCCCTGATTAGCTGCAATGTCAACAGCATGGGTAACAAGGCTACGCCCATATTGTCGCCACAACAAGACTTCCGGATAGGAAGATAAATCCTCATTAGCAAACATTTCAAAATAAGGATTCTCTGGTTCAGTTGCCGATTGCTGTAGCACACCCGTATTGGCAGTCAGACTTCCTTTATATTTTTCAGCAACTTCTTTAGCAGCAACCATAGACTGCTCAAGGAAATAAGTTATTTCATTATCTATACTTCCCGACTGATATTGATAATTAGCATTATATTCTTTATTCTTTCCAGGCCATCCTTCACCATTAGGCACAAAGGCAGTTCCTTTAAAGTACTTCAGCCACGTACCTTCAAATAGCGCAACCCTTGACTTCAATAACAAAGCAACATCTTTGTTAATGCGATTAGTACCCATCTGCTGTTCACTCATAAGAGTAGCAGCCTTATCCAAATCGGACAAAATAAATCGTGCTACCTCATTTCTGGGCATCCGCTTGTTAACTTCAATAAGAACATCTTTGTCGTCAGGTAAAGGCTCTGTTACAATTGGGAAATCACCAAACTTCCAATAACGTTTAAAATATTCGCAAGCACGCAAGAAGTAAACCTCACCAATATAGTGTTTGATTTCTGATATATTTCCTTCTATGGTATTCTGTGAGCCATTCAAGTCTTCACCATACTTCACCAATACATTCGAAAGAAAAAAATTAGTATGATAAATCCAATCAAACTTCCAGTCATTACTTTCTGTATTAGGAACTTTCCATAGCCCATCAGCATAAATATTACTTGCTTCAGCTCCTGTTTGATTATCAGTGCCTGCATCTATCCCATAAATTCCATAATTATTACCACTATTGGAATGAGACGGAAGAATATCAGGGTACATTCTGTCGGCATAGGCCTTAAGTTGAGAGCTGTTTGTAAAATAAGTTTCCGGAGAAAGGTTGGACTGAGGAGTCCTGTCCAAAAAATCATCACAAGAGACAAGTCCGGTTACCACGGCACTTATCATTATAATTTTTACTATTTTCATTTTATCAAGTTATTAAAAGGTTACATTAAGGCCAAAAGACCAGGTTCTGGAAAGTGGATACGCATTTCCTCGCTTATCAAATCCACCATTAATTGTTTCCGGATCATACAGTGCAGAAAGAGAGGTTCCTGTCCAAAGATTCTCACCGGATACATAAAGCCTGCATTTATTCAAGCCAATCTTCTGTATCCATTGTTTGGGCAATGAATAGCCTATCTGAAGATTCTTCAAGCGGATATAAGAAGCATCCTGTAAATAACGACTTTGTACTTTCTGATTCTTTGTTCCGTTATCCATCACTGGACGAGGATAATATGCATCCAAATTAGCGGAAATCTCATGCCCGGGTAAGCCGATCGATTCTGCACGGAAATAATCGTTGTGCTCTTCAAGTCCAATAGAGTACCACATACCTGTGTAGATTCCCCAGAAAGTTCCACCATTACACCAATAATCACGTTTCATTACACCCTGGAAGAAACAACGTATATCAAAACCTTTCCAGTCAGCCGTCAAATCAAGACCAAAGAAATAGCGGGGTGTATTATTACCAATCACTCTTAAGTCACCATGATCTTCCAAAGTACGTCCTCCTTCAGTAATACCAGGTTTACCATCCAAATCTTTGTACATAATATCACCTGCAGCCCAATTGAATCCTAAAGCATCTTGACCACCCACTTTGTTAAGATGTTCCTGCATTTCAGCATCACTCTTAGCGATCCCTACAGTCTCAAAACCCCATATTTCACCAATTTCCCTTCCTGCAATATAAGTGTCGATAGAGTGAGCACTATTACCCGGATAACTTTCTATAACAGTCTTTGCATCTGACAATACGAGTCCAACTCCATATCCCAAACCATTATTCAACCTATCTCTCCAGTTGATATTCAAATCCCAACCAGTGGTCTTTAGGTCACAGTTATTAGTTTTAGGAACTTTAATACCCAAAATACCAGGTAATTCAGGAGCAGGACCTACCATATTATCTGTATATCGTGTATAATAATCAAATGATCCCGTTAAACGATTATTAAAAATCCCGAACTCTAAACCTATATTCCATGTACGTACAGTCTCCCAAGTCAATGAAGTACTAACTAAATCGCCTACTAATGCTGTATTGGGCTTTTTCAAATTCTCCATCCAACCTCCGTCATAAGCACCTAAATACATCATCCGATAAGTCGGATACCATGAATTGGTATTCTGATTGCCAAGCTCACCATAAGAAAAGCGTAACTTCAGTGCATTTACTGTTTTACTAAATGGTTCCCAAAATTCCTCGTTAGCAATATTCCATCCCACAGAAGCCGAAGGAGAAGTCTGCCAGCGACTACCACGCCTGAATCGGGAAGTTCCATCATAACGCATATTGAACTCTGCTAGATAGCGCCCTTTATAGTCATAATTCACTCGTCCGAAAAAGCCTGCTGTAGCCCATTCATTATAGTTACCTTTGATTGAAGGTGTTAATTCTTTTCCATTCCCATCCGTACCAGTAGTCAAATCAAATTGAGGCATACCGTCTACCATCAGCCCATTTTTCAGAACCGAAGAATACTCTTGCTTCATCTCTTCAATTTGTAGACCTGCCATCACTTTCAAATTATGGACATCATTAAATGAATGTTCATAAGTACTGTAGACGTTCAGGTTCCAAAAATCCTCTTTTTTATTTTCATTATACAGGTATGAAGTACCATTTGTATTAACCACATTTCCGTTTACATCATGGTTATAGACTGGCAAACCTGTCTCTTTTATATTGTAATCCAATATACTATAATTAAAATCTATATTAGTCACCCATCCTTTAATTGGCTCTATCAGCAGAGAGGCCTGATAATAATGTTGATCAGAAGTCGTATTACGATTCCCTCCCTCAGCCAAAACCATAGCCGGATTTGTTGCATTATTATCAAAGTAATATCCATTAGGATCATAAACGGGAAGATTAGGCCATGTCAGACGATCAAAACATTCATAAAACCAACCATTAAAAGCCGTAGGACGTTCATTCTCTTTTCTCACGAAACGAGTAGTAAGATTGAACTTCAACCAATCGGTTAAAGTAGTATTAAGTTTAGCTGTAGCTGAATAACGCTCTATACCATCATGTCCATGACGTAATAAACCATTTTGATTCAGATAATTAAAAGAAGCATAATAAGCCACTCTTTCCGCCCCGCCATTCACACTTAAGTTGTGTTCTTGTGAGAACACATTATCTTCATATACTTCTTTATACCAGTCTGTATTCGCATAGGCATTCGTAAAAGGGTCATAATCCGGTTTACCCCATTGCCCATTTGATGAAGACGGCACTCCGCCATCAATCTTCCCAGACTGATAATCAATCATTTGTTGCATGATATCATCATTGAAAATCATACCCCCACCATTATTCAAAGATGCAGCATTAAAAAAGTTAGCAAAGGTATAAGAATCCATCATTTTAGGTAAGTTAATGGGGCTTGCTATACGGAAATTATTGTTATAACTTATAGAAGCCTTTCCAGCCTTCCCTTTTTTAGTCGTAATCAAGATTACTCCAAAAGGCGCACGCGATCCATAAATAGAAGCCGCCGCCGCATCTTTCAGCACAGAAATATTCTCAATATCTTGTGGATTGACAGTGTTAATATCTCCCTCCATACCATCAATTAAAATCAGTGGACTCCCACTTGAACCATCACCGATGGTACCCACACCGCGAATATTGATGTTCATATTCTGATCCAGTTCACCGGTACTGGTAGAAATTTGTAAGCCTGGAACGACCCCTTGCAAAGCCTGAGTAGCAGTTGCTACAGGACGTGCTTCAAATGTTTCTGCATCTACCGTACTGACAGCACCGGTCAGGTTCACTTTTTTCTGCGTTCCAAAACCTATAACCACCACTTCATCCAAAGTTTGAGTATCTTCTTTTAAAGTCACTGCTAATGGTTTCTCACCTACAGGGACCACACGTAGTTCTTTGTAACCAATATACGATACACACAGTGTACTGCCAGTAGATATCTCCAGAGTAAAATTTCCATCTATATCAGTAATCGTACCATTTGAAGGATTGCCTTCTTCGGTGACTGTCGCCCCGATTACCGGTTCACCTTCCACATCGGTCACTGTACCTTTAATCTTTTGCTTCTTTTGTTCTTTTGTGGAGTTCTGGTTCTGAGTCCCCTTTCTGACAATTATATTTTTCCCTTGGATCTCGTAGGAAACATTCTGTCCTTTCAGTATCTGTTTGACTACTTCATCCAATTGACTGGCATCAATTGATACTTTCCTATCAGTATTAATATCTCCTGCAATATAAACGAATGAATAACCACTTTGAGTTTGTAACTCCGTTATCGCCTTCTTTACTGATACATTGCTCATTTTCAGAGATATATCCTGAGAGTACATACTAAGATTCAGGCATAGCAAAGCCCCGACCACAAGAATGGCCTTTTTTCTGTAATTCATAAATTTAGAAATTAATGATTAAAACATCTGATAAAAGGCGTTCTTAAAGAAATGTTTTCATTACTTTTGTAACACTTCTTAAAAGCACCTTACACTTAATTGACTGAGTTGAAGGACGAGAAGTGAAAATCGGGAGGTCTCGTACATCTTCCGATTTTCTTATATATACTCTATATGTCCCTTTTTCGTTAGCTCTTATGGACTTCTGTTCATTATTAATAATATTTAAGGTTTAACAAAATAATTAATATAACACGATTTTTTCTCCTTTCAACATATAATGCACTTTTCCGGTAGCGGACAATGCGTTTAGTATATCATTGAGACCTTGCTTAGTTCGGTTAAAGTTTCCATAGAACCTAAGCTCCTTCAAAGATTCTTCAGTAAACTCTATTTCTACGTCATAGCTTCTTTCCAATATTTTAGCGACTTCCAGCAATGGTGTTTCATCAAATGACAGGCAACCTTCCGCCCACTGCAATACTGCCTGAGCATTCATCGACTCTTTTTTCATCACTTTCTCCTTCTTGTCCAGCACCATTTGCTCATCAGGCATTAAAACCAAATCAGCCTCTTGACGAATTTTATTCTTCAAAGCCACTTTACCTTCAATCAGAGATACAACAACTTCCCCGTCTTCAGGGTAATCACGAAAGTTGAATTTAGTTCCCAAAACTCGTACCTGCACATCCTCCGTCTTGACATAAAACGGTATCTTCTGATTATGTGCTACTTCAAAATATCCTTCACCTTGCAGAGTCACTTCACGGCTATTTACACCAAAATCCTGTGCATAAGTGATACGAGAATCAGAATTCAGTAATACTGTTGTGCCATCCGGTAAATGGAGACGAGTTTGTGAACCGGATGGTGCTTCTACTTCTATTTCCGCCAAGGCATTTCTCAAACTGTTCTCTCCTTTCTGGTATGAGAAATATGAAATAAAACCGAATAATAAAATTGCTACCGCATATTTGTACAAGCCTCTCCACACCGGGATTCTTGCTTTTCTCTTCTCAGCTTTTTGTTTTTCCACCCGTTTCTCAAACAGTTCAAAAGCCTTTTCCTGATCATAATATTTTCCTTCTTGTTCCTGCACTGCAGAGAACCAGATCTCCTGGCATTTCATAAAGTGCACACGATTTTCTTCCGATTCGGCAATCCATGCTTTCAATTCTTCCAAAACATCTGCCTCCAACCCTTCTGCCAAGAAGGTGGAAATCAGTTCATCTATATGTGCTGTTTTTGTTTCCATATTGGTATCTCTATAAGGATGACGATTTTTTTATTTGATAGGGTAGTCTAAATTTAATTTTTCTCACTATTTCAACCGAAAAAGAAAAAAAAGATAGTCAGCATATATTTGCCAAGCTTACCATACAAGGTAGCCAAAGCATTCTTTATATGATATTTAACGGTATTTATAGAGATTCCCGTTTCCTGTGAGATTTCTTCGTATTTTTTTCCTTCGAACCTGCTTTTTCGAAAAACCTGTCGGCATTCTTCAGGCAATTCATCAATAGCACGATAAATTTCATATTCTAATTCCCGTTCCAATAATGAACCCAAAGGCGTTTCTTCAGAAATAATATATCGCTCTCTGATATCTTCATTATCCGCCAAGGCTGAAAAAGTCACTTCGCTTCGTTCTTTTTTAGAGGACAGGTAGTCCTTACAGCGATTACGGACCGCCTGTACCAAATAACTGCGTAAAGAGATTTGTATATCCAAAAACTCGCGAACTTCCCAAATATGGAATATCACATCACCTACAAGTGTCTCTGCCAGAAAGCCATCTCCCACAAATTCACGAGCCACATGACATAGCATACTATAATGATTCCGATACAGATATCTATAGGCTTCCTCATTACCTTGTTTCAACTGCTCAACAACTAACTGTTCTGAAAATTCCATGCCACCAGATTTAAGTACAGGCAAAGATAGAAAAATATTAGTGCCCGTAAAATATATCAGAATAAAATAACTACTTTTGCAGTATCCCTTAGCAATCATTACACACAAACAGACACACTAAGGAAAAAACAACTCACAGCCATGAAAAAAGAGCATAACTTTTCAGAAATACCTTATAATTATCCCTTATGCCTCAACTGTCAGTGCCCCAAAGCATCTACCTGTCTAAGGCTACTGGCGGAACTGGATATCTCAGATGACATTGAATTCCTGGTAATCATCAACCCCAAATACCAGGCCACACTAGGAGATAATTGTCCCCACTATCGTTCTAGTACCAAAGTGCGATACGCCAAAGGTTTTATGAATATTTTGGAAAACCTCCCGTACAAGCAAATAAAACCGGTTACCTCCCTTTTAATAAACCAGTTTAGCCAACGGACGTATTATCGTATTCGTAAAGGTGAACGTCTTCTTAGTCCCCATGAACAAAAAAGCATACTGGAAATTCTTAAGAAATGTGGAGTTACAGGAATACAAGAATTTGATGCATATGTTGAGGACTATGAATGGTAACCCGGTATATAAATGTATTCTTGCCTACGAAGTGGCAAGACGCTGCCAATACGGTGGCAAGACATTGCCAATAAGAAGGCAAGACTTTGCCATCGGGTTGGCAAGAATTCCTTTATGGTAATCATGCGGGAATACACACTCTTTTCCTGAACCAGGCTCTAAACACAGGAGCGGAATCGGCTATTGTTTCAAATACTCTGAGGGCAATACCCCAAACTCTTCCTTAAAGCATTGCCGGAAATAAACCACGCTGTTTATACCTACCCTGAAAGCAACTTCGGAGATATTATACCTGCCTTCCAGAAGCAACCGTTCAGCATGCTGCATTTTTATCTTACGAACATATTCATTGGTAGACAAGCCTGTCAAAGCTTTCATCTTGCGATACAGCGTAGACTTACTCATACACATATTATCAGCCAGATAACCTATGTCAATCTTCTCGGATGACAACCGGGCTTCTATCAGCTGATTTATCTTCTCGATAAACTCATTATCCAGTTTATTCAAAGACTCTGCCAATAAAGCACGTTTCTCATCCATATTATGATGTGGAGTACTGGTATTAAAACGCTCTGTCAGCCGCTTGCGGGATTCAAGCAAATTGTTGATACGACTATGCAGGAGAGTAGCACTGAAAGGTTTCGTCAGATAAGAATCGGCTCCCACCTGATATCCCTCTTCTTTATCCTGCAACGAATCTTTAGCAGTCAACAGAATAATGGGAATGTGACTGGTGCGCACATCTTCTTTCAATATTTTACACATCATAATTCCATTCATCACAGGCATCATGATATCACTCACAATGATATCAGGAATACTATTTAATGCCTGCTCCATCCCCTGTTCGCCATTCGCCGCTGTTTTCACTTCAAAATCATCAGAGAAGGATTCAGCAATATAATTGCAGATGTCCTGATTATCTTCCACTATCAACATAATACGCTTTCCACCGGAAGCTGACTCAGGAATCTCTTCTTTTTCTTCCTTTTCATCTACGGTTCTTTCCGGTGAATCGGCATGTAATACATGAGGATAAGTATTATCAGTCAATAGACTGAAATAGAAGGTACTACCTGTGCCTAAGGTACTCTCCACCTTTATTTCCCCCTCATGCAACGTCACCAGATTTTTCACCAGTGCCAGACCGATGCCGGTACCCGAAGCCTGATGATCGCCTCCTTCCTGATAATAACGATTAAAGATATAGGGTAATGCCTCAGGAGTAATGCCAAAACCGGTATCACTTACTTTTATTTCGGTATAGCTGATATTATTCCGTACCACATTGTGCAATCCCAGGGTGATAGAACCCTTCTCGGTATATTTAATAGCATTAGAGATCAGATTATCCAGGATAATAGTCACTATCTCTTTATCAAAGTATAGAGGCATATCCTCTTTTTCCAGTTCGATGCGAAACTCAATATCCGGCTTACGATTCAGTTCTTTATATTTAAGTCCTATTTCGTATACCAGATTGGCAATATTGTCATGAGCCACACAAAGCTTCTTATTCTGTGTTTCCGTCTTTCTGAATTCCAGTATCTGGTTGATCAGATTCAATAATCGTATGGCACTTTGATGGATAACTGATATCTTCTGGGCATCCTTGTTGGAAAGCGAATTACTCTTCTGCATATCTTCCAGTGGGCCCAGTATCAATGTCAGCGGTGTACGAAGTTCATGCGTGATGTTGGTATAAAAACGCAGACGCTCCTGATTCAGTTCCTGCTCTTGCACATGATTCTTTTTTTCCAGATCGTACAGAACTTCCATATCAAGCTTCTTCTTGTAAGCATAAAGAATGAAGAACAGGATGGCTCCACTCAACAACACATAGCTGCATTTCGCCCACCAGGTAAGCCACAAAGGCGGAACAATATGGATATCCAAAGTTGTAACCTCATCCGACCATTCCTGGTTCTTGATACGGGTTTTTACCATGAAATGATAATCACCGGGAGGCACATTACGGAAGGTTACGCTATTGGGGTCTGTCACCGTATACCATGCATCTTCCAGTCCTTTCAGCATATAGGCATACTCCACCTGGTTGACCAATGCATAGTTCCGTATATTAAAAGTAATATTAAAGCTATTCTGCATATACTTCAGCCTTACTTTCGACTGACCGTCAATACTGACCACTTCTTCATTGTCTCCCATATTACCCAAAGGAGCAAATATCTTCATTTCCGTGATGACAGCCGCAGGAGACTCACGCTTTGTCAGAACAAAATCCGGATTGAAGTGGCAAAGTCCATTGATGGAACCGAAATAAATCTCTCCATTCTGATCCTTAGCTACACTGCCACTCATAAAATTTCCCATCGGCACATTATCCCAATGGTCATAGTTATAGAAAACATCCTTATCCCGCAACAGACAACTGATTCCCTTATTGGTGCTCACCCAGATATTATGATTCGCATCTTCCGTTATAGCACGTATATGTGTATTGGTTAAGCCTTCTTCACGGCGGTAAACCTTATATTCCCAATCGGATGGCGAAGAGAAACACACCAGACCTTCTCCTGTCCCGACCCATACATTCTTCCTGCTGTCTTCATAAATTGCATTGATGGTATTGGAAGGGAACAGGTTCTCCATATTAAAGAGCTTGATATCCTGCAACTCATCATCTCCTATCCCCAGGCCACTCCCAAAAGAACCGATCCACAGACGTCCCTGAGAGTCCTTCATAACGCACCGCACCAGATTGTTCTCAAACTCATAATGTCCCACGATCTTCTTATCAGCCAGACTAACTTTGTAGATACCACGACTGGTACCAATCCACAGAATATGCCGGTCATCTTCATAGAACGAACGGATATCCTCGTGTTCTAATTCTTTAAGGAAGTTCCGGTGGAATATCTTTCTCTTCGCATCGTAATAATTCACTCCACCCATAAATAAGCCGAACCACAGATTATCTTCCGAGTCGCGCAGTGAGGCCAGCACAGAGTTTCCACTCATATCTTCAATCTCTTCCTGATAAACGGATACCCGTTTACCTTGATCAAAGACATTGATTCCTCCCCCATCTGTTCCAATCCACAATTTACCTTGGCTATCCACACAAACGCTGCTTGCCGTTTTATTATTCAGGCGACTCATTGAATTCTGATTGGGAGAATAGTAATAACCGCCAAACAAAGGTGGCTCATAGCTTAAGAAATTTATGCCACCACCCCATACACCCGTCCAGATATTCTTGAATGAATCCTGAAAAATGCACCTCGTACTTGAATTAGAGAGACTGTATCCGTCATCTCCTTCTCTGATATAATGAAATTGAGTCTGTTCGGGTAGCAGGAACAAACGCTGCGATAAATCCATTATGGCTATTCCGCCAAATTCCATAGCTATCCACAACTTATTCCCGTCAAGCTGCTTAATGTCGTAGATATAGTGCGAAAGATTCCCGTCTGAATTAAACTGGATGAAATTCTCTGATTCAGGATTAAACAATGCCAGACCTTTGTTTGTCCCTACCCAGATATTATTATTCAGATCCTTATATACGCATCTCACTTCATTACCCGGCAAACTGTGCCGATCACCCGGATCATGCACGAAGTTCTTCGCCCTTTTATCTTTAATGGAAAGAATACTAAAACCATTATGGACATGACCTACATATAACTTACCATTCCCCCCATCAGCAACAGTCCAGATGTTATCACTGACAAGCCCCGGTATATTTGCCGTATTATAATGAGAAAAGTGACCGGTTTCTTTATCGAAATATTCAATTCCTTTCCAATAAGTTGTCACCCACAGATTTCCATCAGCAGCGGCAATAACATTGGTTACGTCATCCGTAATGATACTTTCAGGCACAGCCTCATTATGCCGGTAGAATGTAAAGGTGTCCTTTACATAATTATAAGCATTCAACCCCGCCCTCTGTGTGCCAATCCATAAGATGGAATCCTTCGGATCATCCAGCAGGCAGTTCAGTTCATTCCCCGTAATACCATAGCCATTCTTTGTTTCATTCTTATAGTAAGTAATGAAGCGCGTTCCATCGAACTTATTCAAGCCCTCTTCAGTCGCAAACCATAAAAAGCCCTCTTTGTCCTGGGCTATACTAACCACATAGTTATTGGATAATCCCTTCTCAATTCCCAATTGCCTGACAGCATAAGGTTGTGCCGTCAGAAGGGCAGGTAACAACAGTAAGTAAAGTAATAATCTGCTTTTCATGACATCAATTTTCTATTGCAATCCAAAAGTATAAATAAATTCTTTATTTCAGATACACAAATCGTTCATTGCAAGATTTACATCCCCTCACTGCAAGATTTATGCAGTTCAAGAAAACTAAGATAGCTTACATTTGCATTATCTAAAAGTGATATTTTAGTAAAGAATGTATCTAATTGTTTAACTTTAAAAGTAATATGTATGAAGAAGAAGCATTTATTCAATGCCGCCCTACTCTGGGCATTCTTATCACTGACTTTATGGACTACAGGATGTAGCGACGACGATGGCTATCCTGATGTGGACGGACAGGCACCTTCCATAGAAATGACACTTGAACACATTCAGACTGCAAATGGTCGCACATTTACACTGGAAGGAACGATTAAAGATGCTGATGGTATTTCAACCATTCAACTGCAATGTGCCGACCTGAACCTCAACAAAACAATCGATTTGATCGAGATTTATGAGAAACCTCTCGAAACTTACGAATTGAGCTACGACTTCAAAATTCAACCGGATGAAATCGGTGAACAGTTCACCGTAAAAGTTACCGTAACCGACGTAGGCGGACGTACTGTTTCACAAGATGTACTTGTAACGTTGGACGGAGACTTTGAAGATCCAGTATTCGTTATTGCACCCGAAAAGGGTGGTATGGTCACCGTATTGCTGAGAGAAGGTGAAATCCCTACACTCAACATGAATATCTCGATAACTGACGACCGCGGACTGGATTATCTATTGGTAAATATCGAAGGCATCGAAGGATATGAAAACCTGAAAATAGATGCTGATGGTGAAAAAGCTTTTGAGCACTCATTCAACATCACAATGCCTAATGAAAAGAAGGACTATCCGATGACACTTACTGCTGTCGACAAGACAGGAAAAAGCACAATGATAGAATGTACCGTATCTGTAACCGATGTGCAGGATTTCGAAAAGATGTATCTGGCAGACGTAGCTACCGAAGCAGAACTAAACAGCGATGTATTCGGCGTACCGATGCGCATAGATCATGTGGGCGAATTCCAATATCAAGCTCTCTATTATTGCCAGAAAGCTAATACGGAAATCTTCTTCTTACCGCAAAAGACAAGTTTTTCTCCTGTTTGTTATGGTATTGATCCAACAGATGAAGCCATGCTGACCGATGATCCGGCACTGGCTAAACCAATTGTACTGACAGAAGCTAATGTATACTATAAAATCAATATCAATATCTTGCTGAAGACGTATGAAATGGAAACTTATTCACTTGCAGAAGCTGTAGACCCATGGCCTGCAAGCATGAAATACGGCTTACCTACCATGGATAAATGGAACAACAACAGCGGTGAGATGATGGACTTTACGTTCGGTCTGACATCTGACAATCCTACCGGAGTAGTCTCTTTCAAACAAGATGCCACTAACCCGCACTTGTTCTACAATGAGCCTATGTCACTGACAGCAGGAGAGTCAATGAACTTCATTATTCACAACTATCACACAGACCAATGGTGGAACTTTGTTCGCTGGTGCAGCGATACTGAAGAAGAGCCTGAAATATTCGGCTATTACACCGGAAGTGCATTTAAAAATTCCAATTACACCGGTCCCACTACAACACAAGATGTATGGTCTAAACCCAAAGTGACTGTAACCGGCACCTATCAATTCTGGTTTGATTCCCACCTGGGTAGAGCGAAATTAGTACGAGTAAATTAACCTAATAATAGTCTGACAAATGAGAAAGCAACTATTAATTGCATGTCTTTTGTTACTGTCAATATGCAGCTATGCACAACAGATAACAGTAAAAGGTATAGTGACTTCAGCTACGGATAAGGAACCCTTAATCGGAGCTACAATTCAAGTGAAAGGCAGTGGAACAGGTACCATCACAGGCATCGATGGTGATTATACACTGATGAATGTTCCTGCAAACGCTATACTTGTGTATTCTACCATCGGTTACCAGACACAAGAAATCAAAGTAAACGGACAGACCACCATCAACGTTGTGTTGTCGGAATCTGCCGAACTACTGGACGAAGTGGTGGTTATCGGATATGGTGCCGTGAAAAAGAGCGACCTGACCAGTTCCATCGCTACAGTGAAAGGCGATGAAATCACCGAAACTGTAACCGGTAATGCTATGGACGCCTTGCAAGGTAAGATCAACGGTGTACAGGTAACCAGCGGTGGTGGTCCGGGTACACAACCTAAAGTATTGATCCGTGGTGTAACTACAGTTAACGGAACCGATCCGCTCTACGTGGTAGATGGTATGCCGGTAGGTACGAACATCAACTTCCTAAACAGTAATGATATCCAGTCCATGGAAGTTCTAAAGGATGCTTCTGCGGCTGCTATCTACGGTACGCGTGCCTCTAACGGTGTGATCCTGATTACTACCAAGAAAGGTATTGCCGGAAAAACAAATATCAGTTTCAGTGCATCGGCAGGTTTCCAAACGTTGGCTAAACCCAAGATGGCCAATGCTGCCGAATACAAAGAAGTGTTCAATACCCGCTATACAAATGATGGAGGTACCTCTATCTGGAATGACACCGGTGCCACTACCAATCCGAATGGTACTGACTGGTGGGATGAGGTAATCAATAAGACTGCTTTAGTACAGAATTACTCACTCAACATCTCCGGTGGTAATGACAAATTGGTTTATAATCTTAGCTTAGGTTATTTCCGTAATAATTCACAATACGACTACGGATACTGGGATAAAATCAATGCACGTCTCAATACGGAATATACCTTCAACAAATACGTAAAAATGGGTTTTGACATTGCACCGCGCGTAGAATCATGGGATGATACTCCCAACCTTTTCTCAGCTGCTATGTCCATGGATCCGACAACTCCTGTATTTAAACCACAAGATCAATGGGTGGACAATGAGTTTAACAACTATCAGCGTTCTTACAACAATCAGGAATGGAACCCAGCCGGTTCGTTGTCACGCCAGAATGGACATTCACGTGAAATGGGTGCCATTGTAAACACCTATTTACAAGTAAATCCGATTGAAAAGCTTACCTTACGTACACAATTCGGAGCTAATGCCCACTTCCGTCGCTCGGATGGATTCACACCCGAATTCTATATCGACGCTTTGGAACAATCTACATTGAGTAATGTTTCCCGTGAGATGCAAGAATGGCTCGACTGGAACTGGACCAATACTGCAACTTATTCTGACACTTTTGCTTCAAAGCATAACCTCAATATAATGGGTGGTTTCACAGCAGAACGTTTTGCATGGTTCCAGACCAAGGCTTCACGCGACGATGTGCCCAACAATATGGACATCATGCAGGAAGTAAATGCCGGTACACAGAATCAGAAAGGTGACGGTACTACCACCTACAACACGCTGATATCATACTTGGGACGTATCATGTATAACTATGATAACCGTTACTATGTGACAGCATCTATCCGTGCCGATGGTTCTTCCCGCTTCCCCAAAGGAAACAAATATGCTATCTTCCCCGCGGTATCTGCTTCATGGCGCATCATCAGCGAAAGCTTTATGCAAGACCAGAAGGTATTCAGCAATCTGAAACTACGTGGTGGTTGGGGTCGTGTAGGTAACCAGAACATCGACAACGATGCTACTCTTACCCTACTGGGACAAGCTGACTATGTATTTGGTTCAACTCCCGTCCGTGTACCCGGTACCATGATATCAGGTGTAGGAAACAATCAACTGCAATGGGAAACAGTGGAAGACTGGAACGTAGGTGTGGACATGTCATTCCTAAACTCCCGCCTAGGTGTAACTTTTGAATATTTCCAAAAGAAATCCAGCAACATGCTCTATCAGAAACAGAATATCTTCGCTATCGGTTATCCCGATTGGAACAGCACTGTATGGATGAACATCGGTAGTATGAAAGCCAGCGGTTGGGAATTAAGCCTGAACTGGCAGGATAAAGTATCTGATTTCTCTTACAATGTAGGTGTAAACCTTTCAGCTGTGAAAAACAGAGCTATCAAATTCTCTGGAGACGGACCTATTCAGACTGGTGGGTTCAATAGTGATCAGATCATCCGTAACGAAGACGGTGGTTTAATTTCACGGTTCTACGGATACGTGGCAGATGGTATCTTCCAAAACTGGAGCGAGGTATATGCTCATACCAACGAGCATGGAAAATTGATACAGGATAAAGCACAGCCAGGTGATATCCGCTTCAAGGACTTGAATCATGACGGTGTACTGGACGAAAACGATAAGACATGGATCGGTAACCCTTATCCAGACCTTATGGTAGGTTTGAATCTGGGCTTCAATTACAAGAACTTCGACTTCACAGCCAACTTCTACGGAACACTCGGCAACGATATCTTTAATAAAACCAAAGGATTATATTCCGGGGTAAGCGGGCAGAACGTATGGGCAGGTACGCTGGAAAAAGCATGGCATGGCGAAGGTACCAGCAATGACATTCCACGCTTGTCATACAACGACCTGAACCAGAACTATACACGCGTATCCAGCTTCTTTGTAGAAGACGGTTCGTACATACGATGCAAACTGCTTCAGGTAGGTTATACTCTTCCCAAGAAGCTGTTGCGCGGAACAGAGTTGCGTCTTTCATTCTCAGCACAGAATCCGTTCACTATCACCGGTTATTCAGGTATGGATCCCGAACGTCCGCAGATTGGTAATGATGGAAGTGTAATCGAAACAGGTATCGATGGCATTGCCTATCCCAACCCACGTACATTCTTGTTTGGTATTGACTTTAAATTTTAATCCTTGATAACAATGAAACAGATATTAGCAATATTGACATTGATTGCCTCGCTGACATTCACCTCTTGCGAGGACTTCCTGACCGAGGAAGTGCGTGGGCAACAAAATCTCGACACCTATTTCCAAAGTGTAGAGGAAGCCGAGTCATTCATCACCGGTTGCTACCAGGCCATCACTTTCGGTGGCTGGTGGAACATCAATACGGTATGGTTACTTTCCGAAATGTGCAGCGATGACGGTTGGATGGGAAATACAACCCAAAGCCAGAGTGATTATATCTCTTTAGCACATTATCAGGGTACAGGACAGAGCAACGGAGCCATCTCAAACTTCTGGCAATACCGTTATAAAGGCATCTTACGCTGCAACGTAGCCGTAGAACGCATCTCACAATCCGAATTCTCGGACGAAGACATGAAGAACCGCCTGATAGGCGAAGCCCGCTTCCTGCGTGGATATTTCTACTTCGAACTGGTAAGAAACTTCGGCGGTGTACCTCTCGTTACAAGCTTCCTGTTGCCCGAGGAGATACAAGGCATTACCCGCGCTTCTGCCGAAGATGTATATAAGTTCATCGAAGATGATCTGAAAGCTGCCGCCGACGCGTTACCAAAACGTAGTGAATATGCTGCCACCGATATAGGACGTGCTACCAGTGGTGCAGCTTTAGGCCTGCTAGGTAAAGTTTACCTCTATCAGGAAAAGTGGCAAGAAGCACATGATGTATTGGAAACCGTTATCGACAGCAAAGAGTACGAACTGCTTGATAACTTCGGTGACGTATGGAGTGTTGATCACAACAACAGTAAAGAGAGTCTGTTTGAAGTACAGTATATGTACGACGGTACTTATTCATTAGGTGGTTCACTGACAATAATCACCGGTGCACGTAATGGTCCCGGCGACGGATGGTCTTGGGGTCAGCCTACTGCCAACCTCGAACAGGCTTACATTGACGCAGGTGATACCGAACGCCTTCGCTGGACTATCATCAAAACCGGATGTACCGAGATTGCCGGTGAAGATAACTTCGATAAGTTCATTGAAAATAGCAAAGACATGGCTAATTACAAGACTTATATCGAGAAGTATGGTTGGGATCCGGATTGCTATATAATTGACCCTGCACAACATAAATCGGCACGTATCGTCCGCAAATATTTCGTACCTATCGAAAAGCGTCCGGAAGTGTACAATACAGACAAGATTCCTTTGGATCACCGCATCTTGCGCTATGCCGATGTATTGCTGATGTATGCCGAGGCTTTGAATGAAAAGGGGCGTACGTCGGAGGCTTGTGCTCCTGCCGCATCCTATGAGGAGGGCGGGCCGTTGAATCGCGTTCGTGTCAGGGCCGGATTGCCTGAGGTAACGACTGAAGACCAGGCGGAATTACGGGAGATTATCCGTCATGAACGCCGTATGGAGTTGGCTTTCGAGGGCGGACACCGTTGGTTCGACTTGATCCGTTACGATGAGAATGGGGAGTACGCCAAGAAATTCTTCCACAGTATAGGTAAAACGAATTTCACAACTCCCAAGCATCTGTTATTGCCTGTTCCTATGGACGATATCGATGCAAACCCAAATTTGAGACCTAATAACCCCGGCTATTAACCCGATATGAAAAAGAAGATGAAAAGGAATATGAAAAAGAAAATTCTCTTGTCCGTTGTTTCTTTCTCCCTGGCTGTAGGGGCCGGTGCTCACGACGATTTGATTTACAGAACGCAGGCGGGATGGAATTTCGACATCGGTAACCAGTCTGTTATTTCTCAAACGTTGGATGCCGTTTTCACAGGAGGAGCTTGCGTGGGCGATTATGACGGAGACGGACGGGTGGATATCTGCGAGGTGGAGACTACCGGCGAAATGATAAAATGGGTATGGAAAATAAATAATGGTAAAAAGGATTGGATAACAAGCACTCCGGTCAGCTTTGGCATCAGTGCTACGGACAAGTATGTGACGGGCGACTTTAACGGTGACGGAAAGACCGATATCGCCGTGATGCGTTCGGGAGCCGGAGGACTGGCAACCTGGTACATCGATTTTTCCCCTTGTGAGGGGAACATCGATGCCAGAGGTCAGTTCGGACTGCCCGGAGACATCCCTTTGTCCGGTGATTTTAACGGTGACGGAATAGATGACCTTGCCGTTTACCGTCCCTCTACGTCGACTTGGTATGTAACGTTTTCATCTCTTACCGGATATCCCGAGTTCGATATGCCCCTTGCCATCAACGGGGAGGTGTTCGGGACGGCGGAAGATGTTCCCTTTACCGGAGATTTCAATGG
>ERZ827450.852-NODE-852-length-37640-cov-8.105734_pt1 | contig 37640 bp, 28 predicted proteins | sample MGYA00519773_ERZ827450 | MGnify/ENA primary metagenome ERZ827450 (study PRJEB31778, sample SAMEA3449306) | human gut metagenome | biome: human gut; feature: human-associated habitat; material: faeces | place: United Kingdom | collected 2010/2012 ...
CGCCTGCACTTCGGGACTTCCACCCTGTAGAGTTCGCTCATGCCGAGCGCACAAGGAAAGCCGCGGCAGTCTTTCCAAGACTTTGACTACCGCGGCATTCCAGCCTTCTAACTTTTTCGGTGATTTTCCGAAAAGTTTTAGCTCCTCAACTTAGAGAACGAACTTAGCGAACAGGAAACCAACAGGTACTGCTGCAACAAGGCCGATGATGCCGGGGAGGAAGAACGGGTGGTTGATAACCCAGGAGCCATTCCACTTTCTGTCCATGAACGAACCGGTGTCGTCGCAAGCAATTGCAAAAGCTGTTGTCGGATAAATGTTGGTGATATAGAGAGCGGAGCAGGCGACGAAGCTGGCAAGAATCGTGCTGGCATCGACACCTAAGCTGGCAGCAACCGGAACCAGCAAAGCTGCCGTAGCGCCCTGGCTGAAGAGAAGTGCGGACACGCAGAAGAATGCAACAGCCAGAAGAGCCGGATATTGTCCGAGTAATGCTGTGGCCTGTGTCTTAATTTCAGGAATGTGTGCACCGATGATGGTGGAGCTCATCCAAACGATACCGAGAACCACAACCAAGCTTTCCATTCCGCCGCCGAAGATCGGAGTGTTCTTAATTTTGTCGAGGGAGATATCGCAGAACCAATACATCACGAGGCCGGCCATCAGCATGGAGATGATGATAATGTCGCGGCTGCCAAGGGTGTGGCCGATATAAGGCTTGAAGAGAAGCAGGGCAACGATGAAGACCACGGCAAGCAAGAAGATGACGACGGAAATCTTTGCTTTGCGAGTAGTGGGCTTTTCAGCTTCTTTCTTAGTCTTCATGGAGACTAAGCCTTCTTTGAGTCTTTTCTGGAAGATCGGATCTTTGTCCAGATCAACGCCCTGCATGCTGGAGATAACGGCGGTGACGATGCGCCGAAGACAGCAGAAGGAACGATAACGGCTAATGCCTGACCGAAAGAAACACCCATTTTTTCCACAACGACGTACATAGCGGCAGTCGCAGCAGAGATCGGAGAAGCAGTGATAGCGATCTGGCTGGCAATCACAGCACTTGTGAGAGGCTGAGAAGGACGAACGTGGTTTTCTTTAGCAACTTCCTGAATAACGTTCAGAACGCTCATGGCTGTGTAACCGGTTCCCCCGAGGACGGTAAGGCCAAAGGTCACAGACGGCGCAAGGATATTGATGTACTTCGGATGGCTTCTCAGCAGCTTGCTGGCTAACTTAACCATGTAGTCCATGCCGCCCGCTAACTGCATGCAGCTGATGGCGAAAATCACCGATAGAATGATTAGGATCACGTCGATAGGAATTGCACCGGGCTTTAGTCCGAGTCCGAAAACCGCAATTGCCATGCCTAAACCGCCGGCCATACCGACACCGATGCCACCTAGCTTAGCCGCGTAAATAATGCAGCCGAATAATATGATTATTTCTAGAAAGATCATAAGAATCTCCTTGGAAGATTGATGAAATATGCTCATCTGCCTGTAGGGAGCGGAACTGGGAAAGAACCGCAAGGCGTGTAGCCATTATTCGGGAGACCCCACATTTACCGTTAGTACATTCAGAAATACAATAGATTAAGTTTCAAAAATATTAATCCGATATGTTTACACCTGAACTTGATCTGAGAGCGATTCAAATTTTTTTAGCTGTTGCCGAAGGTAAATCCGTCAAAAAAGCATCCGAAAAACTCAAAATTTCATCTCCGGCCATATCGCAAGCGTTAAAGCTGCTGGAAGAAGACCTTGGAACAGAACTGTTTTGTCGTGAGGTTCGTCCCTTACGGTTAACCGCCAGCGGTAGAAAGCTCCAGACAGAAGGCATCAACCTTCTTGAGGCTGCCCGTTCACTCAGAAACAAAATTTGCTCAAACGAGTATGTCTTTCAGTCGCTTCGCTTAGGTATCGGAGAAAGTGCAACGTCAACCATCGGACCGTACCTACTGGCTTTATTAAGAAACAAGGTTTCGGAGATTTCGATGGAAAGTCTTCTCACTGCTCCTTTAGTCGAGAAGCTCCTAAAAGATGAGATTGATGTTTTGATCAGCGTTGATCCCATGTTCAATGACGACCGCTGGGTTCGGAGAGAAATTTATCGAGAATCTTTTTTAGTCTTGTCTAAAGATAAAATCGAAAATCCCTGCACTTTTGAGGATCTTCAGCGCTTGTCCATTACCCGGCCTTATATCTCCTACGGTGCAGGAAGCCAGGACAAGATCGTTTGCGATCGATTTTTGAGAAGCTTGAATGTTCGACCGCTCGAAACCGTGACAGCTTCATCGAGTTACGTAATTACAGGTTTGGTCCACGAACTCAACGGCTGGGCGCTTCTGACGCCGACAAACGCCTTGAGCGGAAAAACTTTTTTGGATAATTTGCAGTGGTCTCCTTTGCCGGAAGGAAAACAATTAATCCGAAGCACTTGGGTTGTGGGAGACAGGTATAACCGCGAGCAGCAAGTAGATCTCGTCTGCAAATTGGCCCAAGAAGCCCTAAAGGATAAATTTGCTCCTCATATAAAGAACTTTGCACCGGGACTTTCCAATTACATCGAAATCGTTAGTCAGGATTAGCCTTCAGAAAATAGATTAAGTAAAACAGAATCTGTTCTTCAATTATTCTTTGTTGAATTGTCTCCATAGACGGCGCATTAAAAAATGGGGAAACATACTCTTCAAGGAGAAATGTATGCAAACAGTATTGGAAAAAATCGCTTCTTTTGCGGTGCATACAGATTTTGATCAGATTCCTGCGGACGTGGCCGCTGTAGCCAAACTTGGTCTTACAGACTTTTTTGCCTGTTCTCTTGCCGGAATCAATGCACCGGTCAGCAAAAACATCCTCAATTATTTAAACATTCAAGGCTTGAAAGAAGGGCCTTGCAGGCTTTTCGGAACTTCTCATTCGGCCGGTTTAAAGGAAGCCGCCTTATTTAACGGTGTCAGTTCTCACTGCATGGACTTTGACGATGTTTCATGGGCTACGATTGGCCATCCGAGCGTCAGCGTTGCGCCGAGCGTGTTTGCCTGCGCGCAAAAAGGAAAATGGAACGGCAAACAAACGCTGTTGGCTTATGTGCTTGCCGTTGAATCGATGCACCAGATTGCACGTCTGACGATGCCGCAGCTCTCGGAGCAGGGTTGGCATACCACGCTTGCATACGGTGTCTTTGGAGCGGCAATTCCTGCTGTTCGACTGTTCGGTCTGAATGAGGACAAGTGTGCAAACGCCTTGGGCATCGCTGTCAGCCGAGCCGGAGGAGTTCGCGCAAATTTCGGAACACAAACTAAAGCTCTTCATGCGGGGCTATCCAACAGAATCGGTATCGACTGTGCCGAAATGGCTTCCTGCGGTATTAATGCAAGTCACAACGCTGTGGAAGGAGCTGATGGTTTTGCATTGTGCTTTACAGGCCAAGGCGCAAAAGGCGAGGTTGATATAGGTGAGTTCTGGGACCTTCGTGAAAACGGCCTTGTCATCAAACGCTATCCATGCTGTTCCGGTTCTCATCCCACAAACGATGTTTGGGACGAATACCTTTCAACTCATCCGCTGAAGGCAGAAGATATCGATCACATTGAAGCCGGAGTCAGTTTATTAGGACCGAAAGAACTTACCTGTCATTTGCCGCAAAACGCGGTTCAAGCGAAGTTCTCGCTTGAATTCGCTTTAGCTTATCGATTGATTTTCGGAAAACTTTCCCTTGCATCTTTCACTGGGCAAAACGTCTTAGCTCCCGAGATTCAAGCGATGATGAAGAGGATCAAGATGGAAGTTTCTCCCGAGTTGGCGAAACTGGGGTTCATCGGAACAGCTCCGATTCGCCTGAAGGTGTACCTCAAGAACGGAGATATCGTCTCTTTAAGCAACGATTTAGCGGTCGGAAATCCTGAAAAGCCGCTTCCTGAACTCGTGGTTAGAGAAAAATTCTTGGATTGCGCCAAAGGCGCTGCAGATCCGGAAAAAGCAGAGAAGTGGTATCAAATTTTGCAGAATTTAGAAAATGCTTCTCCGGAGGATATTCTTTCATTAGGAAATCCATAACCTATTACCAACTTTTTATTTTCTTTGAGACCGATTGTCTTTTAGACGTCGGTCTTATTATTTTTTTAGATTACTGGAAAGCATGGAATTGTTTTTTAGAAACACAAAGAAAGTAATCAGCCAGCGAATTCAAGTTTTTAACTTTTCATTGCTTTAAATAAAAAAATGAACACCAGGTGTCAAATCGCCTGGCATTCTTTAATTTGCCTCCAAAATTATTTACGAATGTAGAACTATCTTTTCTTTAGCAGGATAGACTTTTCCTTTAATTGAAACATAAATTCCAGGATGATTAAATTCTGAATTTGCTATTGCATAGGCCAAGTTATAAGGTGCATCCGTGGGTGCAAAACCAGACAGGGGGATAAGAGATCCGGTCAGCGTTACAACAACATCGCTTCGCTTTATGTTCTCATCTAAGAATTTGGCTGTATCAAATAACGTATACGTTCCATGAGTGATAACGAACTTTTTCTTAGATGAATTATTTATCAAGTCGCAAATCTTTTCTCTGTCAGATTGGTCAATCTCGCGAGAGTCTTTCATACAGATTTGTACAAACTTATCTTTATGGCAGTCTCTTTGGACTGTCTTTTCAAGATAATTTTTAATGATCGATCCGTTAAAAGGGATGGCCGTACATTTGTCTGTATCATAATAGGAATCAATCGTTCCGCCTGTTAATATAAAAAACATATTTCCCCCTTACTTACCGGATTTCTTCTTCATAAAGAATTTAGCAATTACAAAGAAAAGGAATAACGTTCCGAGGTAGCCGTAAATTTGATAAATGATATTGATGGCTACATCAAACGGAAGAATAGAACCGAAGATAATGCCGAATACACCAAGAATAATTACGAATGGCTTGTAGTATTTACTGTTTTCCGGAACTACACGAGAACAGAAATTCCAGTACATCGGAGCACATCCAGTGTAGATGCCCAAAAGTATGACGATAGAGAAGAAAGAAGCTAATGTCGGATGGAGCTGCTGGGCTAAATATAGATTTGGAACTAATTTAGTCCCGACATTTCCGATATCTGTTAAAAAGGCCAGCATTACTAAAACAATTGTTCCGCAGAATGCAACGCATCCCAAAACACCGCCGAAAACATTCTCAGACTGGCTCTCACTTTTTTGTCCGAGAAGCGGCATGAAAGCGGCTAAGCCTAACAGGTTGAATGTCATGTACAAGAAGCCGGAAACGGCCCAATTCTTAGAAGGCTGGAGGATATTGCTCATGGTCGCCACTTGTTCACTTCCCTCAATAATGGCTGAAGGATTTTTCAAAAGGAATGTTCCGGTGATTCCGATGACCATAACAACCAAGAGAACGCCAAGACTTCCAACAATATCTATAAGTTTTCTTAGTCCAAGCATGACAGTGATAATCACCAACACGCCCATAATGGCACTTCCGACAAATGGTGAAACGTCAAAACCCTGAGCAATCGTTGCTCCGGCGCCAGTGAAAAACACAATAACTTGAACTATTAAATAAGTAAAGGCAATAAATTCGAAGAAGCTTCCTGCTTTTTTGCCGCAGTAATAAGTAAAGGCATCATGGGCATTTTGGATATTTTCTTTTTTGCCGACCGTTAAGAAATTTACTACGCAGAAAACCATAATCAGAAACGATACTGCAACTGCGCCTAGACCTTTGAGACCGTAAGAAGCAAAGTACTGAAGCAACTCTTGACCGGAAGCAAAACCTCCTCCGATAAGGTAACCGCAAATAGCTCCCGCTATGGTCAAAGAGGAAAATAACATACTATTCATATTTCTATCTCCTTGATTATTTGTGTTTTGAAATCTCAAACGATTTCTCTTCTTAAGATCTTAGGAACAAGGACGATATAAATCGAACAAGTTAATTTTTTTAGATTTTTAAGTTTCAGCTTACTTATTTCATACAAATTTTGATATTTGTATGATCATTTGATATTTATTAAATTTTCATAGCAAAGGTTAAATAAAAAATAATAAGGAATAATAAAGTGAACGACTTATGATTTAAGAAAAATATTTTATTTTCTAATTATTTTCTAATTAACGAGAACTATAATCTTTTGAATGACAGATTAGATGATTGCGGCATTTTTACCTGCAATCCTTCCAAAAACAAAGGCAGAAGTTAATGCAACACCGCCTAACCGATCATGTCCATGAGGACCGCCTGATGCTTCACCGCAAACATACAATCGGGGAATAATTGAACCATCAAGTTTCACAACTTCGGCATTTTTATTTAACTTGATTCCACCGCAGCAAAAATGGACAGCCAGTTTTTCTTTGCCGAAATAAAAGGGCGGTTGATTAATTTGTTGAGTAAAAACCTTTTTGTCAAAAATCGGATCCATTCCTTCGGCAGCAAACTTGTTGTAGCTTCGAATTGTTTCTTCTAAGTTTTGTATAGGAACGCCCATGGCTTTTGCCATTTCTTTAATCGTAGAAGCCTTTTTTACAGTCCCGTTCATTAATTTCACACCAAGGCTGGCTCCTTTTTTAGATTGGGAATCTGTAATAGCCCACATTTCCCGCTTGTCCTGTCCCAAAATCGCATTGGAAACATCTCGCCAAGAAGCCGCTTCATTTACAAAACGGAAGCCCTGGTTATTGACATAAATATCCGCACCCACATAATCAAGGAGGCGACCGCCCCAGAAAGGTATGAGCTGAAGGAATTCCGCATCCTTGGTTGCGGCGCCTAATTTCTGAGCCATTATCAGACCGTCCCCGGTGGCACCGTCAAAGGATTTTCGATTCGGATTTGCCGTCGTCGGGAATTCAGAACCTAATCTCGGATCAAATTTGCTCCTTAATTCAACATTGGCTGTGAAGCCGCCTGTCGCAAGGATAACTGCTTTTGCAAAGAGATCGGTTATTGAACCATCGGGGTTTTGAACGCGAATTCCGATAACTCTCTCGTCCTTTTCTATTAGGTCTAAAGCTTTTGTGTTCAACGCCAATTTGGCGCCCATTCGTTTTGCCGAGGAGAGCAACGCCATCACATAGTCGTATCCGGCTCGCACAAAATTCGTTATATGGCTGCGAGGATGAAGACCGGCGACAGTTTGATATATATTACCGTCCCACTTAACACCCATCTTTTCTAACCAATAAACGGTATCTTCGGAATTCTCACAAACGATTTTTGCAAGCTCTACATCATTCAGGTAACCGCCGACCTCAAGCATGTTTTGGAGCATAAGAGTAGGAGAATCTTCAATGCCGGCTCTTTGCTGTCTCGGCTTGTCCACAGCTGCAACGTAGCCGGTCGATAAGATGGAATGACCTCCGACAACAGGAGATTTTTCAAGAATGAGAACATTTCCGGCGCCGGCCTCTAATGCAGAGCAAGCTGCTGCAAGACCTGCGACTCCCGTTCCGACAACAATGACATCCCAATCTTTTACTTCGGAAGCAAAAGCGGGTATGCCGGAAAGAAGCATAGAAGCAAGAAGGTTTCTCCTGGACAGCATCAACGATCCTTATCTTTTACTGCATTCAGCTTATGAAGGGCCTCTATAGAGGAGTGCACGGACATTTTCTCAAAAGCATTGGCCCGGTACATCTTTACGGTCGCCACAGCAATATCCAAATCTGAGGCGATTTCTTTATTGGATTTGCCGCCGGCTGCGAGCTCAAAGATTTCTTTTTCTCTAGGCGTCAGAGATTTGAAAGCTTTTATTACTTCTCGATCTTCGAGAGATGCTCCGAAATTATCCAGACTTAATCGACATGCTTCTTCGATAGTCTTATTGAATTTCAGTGGATTCACCGGTTTTTGGAGAAAATCAAAGGCACCTCTTTTTAATGTATGCACTGCTGATTCAACGTCACCGTGGCCGGTAAGAAAGATAATGGGAAGAGCTTTCTCTTTATCATTAATAAGTTGCCTTTGAAGTTCTAAACCGGTCATCCCAGGCATCCGCATATCTAGCACGATGCATCCGGGAACCTTGAAGTTTTCTTCTTGTAGGAAATCCTGAGCAAGAGAAAAATCTCGAACCTTCCAGCCCATCATTTCCAGCATTAACTTCATAGAACGAAGAAAATCCTTGTCATCGTCGACGAGGCGAACAATGACTTTGTCCTGAAGTTCAGGGGTATCTAAAAATTCGGACACGTTTCCTCCTTAGACATGCAGCTGATCGATTCTTAATGAGGCGATGACACCGCCTTTATCTCGTCCGGTGAAACCCAAATCGGCCCCATGAAGATCGGCAATGCCTCTAATGATCGACAAACCTAGGCCGAGGCCGTCCGGCTTGACGCTTTCTCCTAAAGATACCAATCTCGATAAATCCTTGTCAGTCATGAGTTTCCCCGAATTTTCTACTAACAGAATAAAGCTCTTGTTATCGTTTGATAAGGAGAGTTCTACTTTCAGAATCGGACTTCCTTTTGCTGTGTTTGAGACGGCTTCCTGGGCCCCATTTCTCAGGAGATTAAGTATCAGTAGTTCTAACGAAAACGGATCTGCCAGAACAAGGGCTGTCTTAGGCTTTGAGTTAAATGAAATTTTTACTTTTTCTATATCCGGCTCTGTTGCCTCCAAGCTCCTTATCGCTTTTTGCGTGATGAGAACAAGGTCGGTTTTAATCTGAGGATTCTGCTTTTGTTTTGCGAAATTCCTAACAGAATTCACCAAAGTATTCAAGCGAGAAACTTGGTTTTCCATATTTTCAAAAACATCTTTGGAAAAAGCGTCGTTATCGTTTTTTCTATCCAAATACATCTTGAAAATCTGTAAGTAATTCGTCAGAGTTGCGATTGGCTGCTTGGCCTCGTGCGCAATAATCGTGCCCAACTGGGCAATAATTCCGTTTTTTTCCAATGTTGCGAACTTTTTGCGCTCTTCTGCCGCTTCTCTATCAGCTTCCTCTTTTGCTTTTAAAGCATCGGAGAGCTGGCGAGTTCGTTTGTTAACTAAACGACGTAAATTAAACTCGTTGAAGATAAGAAAAAGCAAGATACCGACAAAGGCGATGATTTCGGTTTTATACCGTTTTGCCAATCCGGTTAATGAGTTATCTCTGAGGTATGAGTAGGGTCCGAGCCGGAGCTCCCGGAGAAGTTTACGGATGGAATACTGATCATTCTCTACAGACCAACGTGAATGATCAAAAACCGGCATAGAAAGAAGGGCAACAGTCACTTCTCTAACTAAAGGCTCCGGAACACCTTGAAGGCTGACGAAAGACATGTCGGAGTAAAGCTGGGTAGATCTCGCACAATGAATTGGAGATAAGTCATCCGTCTTTTTGTTAATCACACGAAGGCTGCCTTTTTCGATCATCCCTAAAGCCTCCGCCTCTTCCAAAATGCATGTCGAAAGAATGCCGACATCGGAAGATCCGCTGAGGACTGAATTTAGTACATCAGGTACCTGGAACTGTGTAAAGTTTTTTGTTTTAAAGAAGTTGTCCGGATCGAATCCGTGCTCCTTAATTTCCCCGAGAGCGGCAAGCCAGCCCCCCAAGGAATCGGGAAGGGAGGCTGCGCAATTTTTGCCTCTTAAATCTTTGATACTTTGAATATCATTTCGCTCGGCACGAACAACGAATGTACTTCCGACGGTTTTTGCTGGATCTTTTGTACCGTCGAAAATCCGACTTGCTAGGTGCGTGAAGGGAATGCCTCCTGAGAGTTCTACAAAGAAATTACTTGGCGCGATTAGAAAATCTATCTTTTCTTTCTTAATGTCTTCCTGAGTATCTACGGAGGATATCGGCAATAACTCAAACCGATAATTTGGAATCTTTTTCTGGAGATACTCCAGAGTTTCTTTCAATATTGAAGATTGATGGTAAAGCTCAAGCCCCTGCGCGTATCCGATTTTGACGGTTAAACCTTCATAAGCTAAGCAAGGGACGCTGATCACAAGGATCAGAACCCATAGAAAAGTACTCAGTAGTTTCTTGAGATTCATAGGCAAAATCCGAAAGGAGGCTTTTTAGTCTCCCTTCGGAATTGTGGATCAAGGTTCTTAGAACTTAATCTTACTTGTTCAGTGACTGGACGGCACGTTCGGCAGCTAACTTACCGCTGATCATAGCCCAGGCCATGTTGCCTCCGGGAGGCGAGTCATCGCCCATAGCGCCGCCGACGAGTTCACCGGCTGCAAACAAACCTTTTATCGGCTTGTTGTTCTTATCCAAAACATTGAGGTTCATGTCAGTGACCACACCGCCCATCGTTGTAGCAAAACGAGGCTGTTGTTCAACGATGTAGTAAGGTCCTTTATCAGCAATGGCTTCTTTCATGAACTTGGCCGGACGATTGAAGTCCGCGTCTTTGCCGGCTTTCACGAAACCGTTGTAACGAGCAACTGTCTTGAGAAGTTCTGCGCCGTCAACACCGGCTTTCTTAGCGACGGCAGGAATGCTGTCAGCTTTAACAACGATCGGATAGCCTTTGCCGTTCTGGGCGAGCCACTTGTCCATGTCACCTTTGCTGATGCCGGTAATGGAAAGTTTGGTCAGGAAAGCATCGTAAGAGGGCTGATCCATCAGGATGAAGAGCTTGCCGCCTTGTTTAACTTCTTCATTCTTAATATTGTGGTTCGTGTCGAGCTCGCTGATGACGCGCTTACCGGCTTTGTTGACCATAATGCCGCTGTGGTCCTCAAAGGCTGCCTTGTTAGACCAAATGGTGGACTTAGCAATTCCGGGAGCGACTTCCATGCCGTTCGGGTAGATCTTGCCCAGATCCATCATCTGAGTCTTGGCACCGATCTTCATCGCCATTTGGTGGCCTTCGCCGTTGGAACTCTTTACACCATAGTAGAGAGAGTTCTTAAGGCTGCCGGCAAGCATCGACTTATTGGCACCGAAACCACCTGTCGTCAAGATAACCACAGGAGCCTTAATGGTGTAGTGGATGCCGTTTTCGCCTTCCGCTTTGACACCGACCACGCGGCCATTGTCAACGATGAGTTCTTTCGCCGGAGTAGCTAAAAGAACTTTCGCGCCGGATTTTTCAACAGAAGCTTTGAAGTTACGAGTTGCACCCTGAGCACCGTCAACCCAACGCATGACGCGAGGTTTGCTGTGTTCAGCTTCATTGGTGAAGCCTGCTTTTGTATTTAGTTGCATTCCGCCTTCGGTCGTTGCCCAATCAACCATGGGGCCGACGTTGTTGACGTAAAGCTCAAGCATTCTGCGGTCGTTCAGATTGTGGCCGTTTTTGATGTAGTCCTCGGTCATGATGGCAGGAGAGTCATCTTTAACACCGGCTTCTTTCTGGATCTTAGAACCCTGAATCACAACCGTGCCGCCGTTAACCGCTGCAGCGCCCCCAGTAAAAGGCATCTTTTCAATCAGAATGACTTTCTTGCCGAGCTGGCTTGCACGGATAGTGGCAGTCTGACCAGCAGCACCGGCGCCGACGACTGCGATGTCAGCATTCAAAGTTTCATTTTTGACGACAGCTTTCTGTGCTTTGGCTTTGGAAAGTTCGTCAACATTGCCGCCGGCTTGTTTCACGCAGGCAGCAACAGCTGCGAGGATTGCGTGACTTGTGATGGAGGCGCCGCTCACACCGTTCAGAGCCAGACTTTGGCTATCAACGATTGCTTTAGGAAGTTTTTCGATGGCAATAGAACCGATTCCCGGTGTTTCTTTGTTTGCACCGATCTTGACGGATTCGATCGCATTCTTGGTAAAGGTCACCGTGACCGGAACTTCACCGCCGTTGCCTTTCGAAACGGCTGTGTAAGTTCCCGGATTGAACGTTGCTGCCTGGGCTGCCCCAGAGAGTGCAACAACGCTCAATGCGGAGAGAAATACTAATTTATTCAGCATGTTTGTTCCTTGAGAGGAGGTTCTCTTAAGAATTATTTAGCCGGGTACATGGCCTTGTGAATGGAATTCAGGATCTGTTCGGCTTCTTCACTAGGGATCTGGCCCGGAGCGGAAGGTTTGCCGCCAACCATGCAGAAAGTGATGTCGGAACCTGTGAATTCACCGGTCATGCGGCTTAAGACGCCATCTTTGCCCATAGCCATTGTGAGCATCGGTTTGCGGGAGAAGTAATTGCGTGTCTTCCAAGTTGCGTTCATCAGGTTGAGTGCGTCACCGGTGTTGTGGGCCATTACAGCAATCTTCAGAATGTCGGAGCCTAATTGTTCCTGAAGGAGAAGACGACGAATGATTTCAGCTTCAGAGGGAGTCCATCCGAATTCGTGGTCGCTCATCACAACTTTGACGCCTTTTTCTTTGGCTTTTTTCACGATCTGCTTGCAGATATCGGCGTTGCGGAACATTTCGATGTCGACCAGGTCAATTTTGCCGTTGTCGAGAACATCAAAATAGAAGTCTCTGTAGTATTCGTCGGAAACGTGTCTGCCACCGCCTTCGGTCTTGTCGCGGAAGGTCATGAGAATCGGTTTGTTCTTGACGATTTCATAGACCTGCTTAGTGAGCTTGGCAAATTCTTTACCGGAAATTTCACCGATGTAGTCAGGGCGGAGCTCGATCATCTGAAGTTCAGGACGGCTGTTGTAGTCCTTAACCAACGCGATGAAAGCTTCGGGCGTCTTAGCAGTCGTGGAAGCAATGATCTTAGGACGGCCTTCACCGATTCTGACGCCCTTGATTTCCAAGACTTCAACAGGTTCTTTGTCCCAGCCGGGTTCGTGGTTCAGGGTGTCGACCGGCATCATCTTTTCATTGCCTTTCAATTTTGTGCTGGCAAAGGCAGAGGCAGAGAAGGCAGCAGCCAAACCGCCGATGCCGGATTGAATCATGGTTCTTCTTTTCATATTTCCTCCGAAACAGATTGAATTGAGATTCGATCAATAAAGTCATTGTTGACTTTTTCAAGAGGATCAAAAACAGATCAAAGGCGGTTAAATACATCCCGTGGGATGTATTCGAATAGAGTTTATGCGGGATCAGGCTGTGGGTGTTTTCCCGAAAAACTTTATTTTTTGATTCACCAGGAGTTGAAATCGCGCACAGTGTTCCAAGCAATACGCTGTAATTTTTTACCGGTTTCCGGAACCACAATCAAATCGTCAAAACGTCCGTAGAAATCGCAATCCATCGGTGTGATTCCTGTCAAGGAAGCAAAGAACACCGCTGCCTCCAAATAAGTTCCGGCTACCGTCGGATGTCTGTTATCAGATCGAATGAGCTCAATCTCGGGAAAATCTTTCGAGGATCGTTCAAATGCCATGCCACAGGGTATAACGGAAGCAGAATTTTCGTTAGCCACTTCAATCGTTGCATCGGCTAAAAGACTGGTCATCTCAGGGTTGTTTTTGTAGGCCCAGGTCATCATAAAAAACGGTCTGGCGCCGGCTTCACGAATATCCTGACAATGTTTCCTAGCCGACTCCCGAAAAAGCTCTTTTAGCTCCGGATGAATCGGCCCTTGACTCGAATCTTCTAAAACAACGGCATCAAAGATCTTTCCGTCTAGATAATCCAAGAACGTTACTTTGTTCGTACCGTCGCTCGCGATTTTGTAGCTTCTTAGAGCATTCGGTCGCAAATAACTCTTCACGTCGTGCCAATACAGGCTAGCGCCTCCGATACCGACAAGCGTGATGACGAGATCTCGGTGTTTTGCTTTTGCAAAACCGTTTATCATTCCGTTAACACCGCAGTTATAGAACATGAAAGAGTTACCAACAAGAAGAACATTTTTTATGCCGACCGGCTTATCAGTCATTAACGGTTTCATAACGTTTTTATAGAACATGTTGAAAAATTTAGATGCAGGATTATCCCTCCGACACTATTTTTTCACGGCCGTTCTGCAGCGCTTCGCCGGGAGCTGCTTCATGAATCTGAAGTAGAGGAACGTCAGGCAGATCGAAGTCACGAGCCAACTGAGCGGGTAGACCATCATCAAAATTTCATAGGTCGGCTTAGCCGCGAACACCGAATACACCCAAACGATTCGGATGGTACAAATGACCACTACTGTGATAATGGCAGGCGGCAGGGAATAACCGTAACCGCGCATTGAGTCGGAAAGAACTTCCATAACGGAGTTCAAGGGTTCGGGAATCACGACCCAGAGCAGTCGAATCATACCCAAAGAAATAATCTCTTCGGATTGTGTGAAGAAACCAAGCAAATATCGGCCGAAGCCATAGATCAGAACGCTCAACACCACCGTGATGCCGATATTCAAAGCCATGTTGACGCGAGTAATTCGTTTGCAGCGTTCCAGATTGCCGGCGCCGTAGTTCTGGCTAATGAATGTTGTTGCTGCCAAACCGAAACCGTTAATCACGCAGTAGCAGTTAATCTCGATCGTAAAGGCTGCAACGGAGGCCGCCATTACATCAGCACCCAGCGAGTTGATGGCGCTCTGGATAATTAAGTTAGAAAGGGAGAAAACCGAACTCTGCAGACCGGCAGGCCAGCCGATCTTGATCATGGAGCGCAAGGCCTTCTTGTCCATCTTGAATAAACGATTCGGATAAAGGCGGAGTGGCCCATCTGTGCGCATGAGCTTATAAACAAGGATGCCGGAAGCCAACAAGTTGGCTAAAGCGGTCATCAAAGCCACGCCGCCGATGCCCCAGTCGACAACAGTTACGACGAATAAGTCTCCCAAAGCGTTAAAGACACTGGCGATGCACAAGGCCCATAAAGGCGTTTGTGTATCTCCCTGGCTTCTCAAAACTGCTGACAGGAAGTTGTAGATGGAAATGAAGGGCATGCCCAGCAAATACATCTGAAGATAAATCTCAGAGTGACGAACGACGTTCGGCGGCACTTGCATCCATACCATCAAGATGGAAGAACAAAGCTCGCCGATTATCATCGCGATAACGCCGAAGATCACAGCTGTGGCAAAAGCAGTATGAACAGCTCTGGACGCGTCATCGTATTTGCGCATACCCAAATACCGTGCGACTACGACGTTTGCGCCGATGGAAAGGCCGATACAGAAGGCAACAATCAGGCCCACGATAGGAACGTTCGTGCCGACGGCTGCCACTGCCTCATTAGAAACAAAATGTCCGAGGACCGCAACGTCTGCAAGGTTATACAGCTGCTGTAAAACGCCGGTCAGGGCTAGGGGAATTGCGAAAACAACCATCTTGTCCCAGATAGTTCCGTTAAGCATGTCGATATTCTTGCTAAAGATAGCCATGACCGATCCTTATTCTTATAGTTGGTTTGATTTCTTATTCACCAAATAAGAATACTCCTACAAACACAAAGCCTGCGCAGTTTTAGTAAGGCGCAGGCTTAAGTGTCTTCAATTAGGAGAATCGGACAAAGATTGTCAGGCTTTAGGCTGAGGCACAGTCTCTTCTCGAATTTTGACGGTAGGCAGATCGCCTTCGAATTTTTCTACTTCGACAAGTCCGGAAGAGGCTACGTTTCCGCAAGCCAATTTGGATGTCGGGACATCCATAGTCAGCGTGTTGGCATTGCCGTGAACGTCAAGCGTTGAACCGTCTTCCTGCTTTTGCGGCTCGAACCATCCTCCGTGACGAATAAGAACGACGTCTTTTCGAACTTTATCCGTGACAACGGCGCCGGCAAGAAGCCTTCCTCTATCGTTCGACACTAAAACCACATCACCGGTCTTAATTCCACGCTCGGCGGCATTATCCGGATGAATCCAAATCGGTTCTCGATTGCCGATGTTCTTGGAAGCCGTATGCGATGTTCCGTCTAGCTGACTATGCAGCCTGTGGGGACTTTTACCGGACATGAAAGCCAGAGGATGTTTCTTCTTATTGTTTAAAGACTCGCTCGGTTCAAAATAACTTGGATAACCTCGGCAATCGTCGTAGCCGTAACTTGCGATCCTAGGACTAAAGATTTGGATTTTGCCGCTCTCGGTCCTAAGAGGATGGTTTGCAGGATCTTTTCTAAATTCCTCAAAAGCTACGAACTCCTTGCTCGTTTCATCTTCCGGATAAAAGACAACGCCTTTACGCCAAAATTCTTCAAAGGAGGGCAAAACAAATCCTGAGCGAAGACCTCGATCCTTAGCATCTTGGTAAATAGCTCGAATCCAGCCCATTTCATCGAGTCCGAACGTGAACTCCTGACCGAACCCCATGAGGTAAGCCAGCTCGGAATAGATTTGGTAGTCTGAACGCGATTCATAAAGCGGTTCGATCATGGCGTGATTCGCGGCAATTCCGTCGTTTGTATAGGCGCCGATCGGACAAATGTCGTTGTGCTCAAACACAGTTTGAGCCGGAAGCACAATGTCTGCATGACGTGCGGTTGCCGTCATAAAGCAATCCGTGACGACGATGGTTTCCGGTTTTTTCCAAGCAGAGAGAAGGCGATTCGTTTCCGGTTGATGCGCAAAAGGATTACCACCCGTCCACATCACCATACGAATGTCAGGATAAGTAAGTCTTTTACCATTATGCTCGATCGTCTTTCCCGGATTCAGGAAACAATCCGCAAACCGCATAACCGGAATATAAGCACTTCCTTTCCAAGGCTTTAATCTCGGAAGCACAGGTTCTACTCGAGATGCTAAGCCTCCGATCATCGGGCCGATACGGAAAGGGCAGCCGCCGGAAGAATAGTGATAATTCGTGCCCACGCCTCCGCCCGGCAAACCGATTTGGCCCAGCATACTTACCAGAGTAAAGGCCATCCAATGCGGCTGCTCGCCGTACTGAATTCTTTGAATGCCCCAGCCCATCATGATCATGGTGCGGTTGTCGGCCAACTCATGCGTCAAGGCACGAATTTTGTCCGCAGGGATTCCGGTAATGTCAGAGGCCCATTCAGGTGTTTTAGGAATTCCGTCAGACTTCCCGAGAAGGTAGTCTCGGAAGACCTCGAAACCGGATGTACAGTTTTTAAGGAAATTCTTATCTGTTTTGCCAGAACTTTCGAGTTCATACATCATGCCTAACATTAAGGCGCAGTCTGTTCCGGGCTTAGGTGCAATCCATTCACTGCCTAAAAATTCTCCGGTTTCCGTTCTGGCAGGATTGATGTCGATGGTTTTGATATCGGAATCTTTAAGTTTCTCTAAATAAGGAAAGTAGTTATGCAGTGTCGTGGACCAGTCGATGTCATTCGTCACAATCGGATCCGCGCCCCAAAGCACAATACGTTTGCTGTTTTTAAGAACAACATTCCAATCCGTCGACTGAGGATCGCCTGTTCCTATAACATAAGGGAGTATGGTTCCGATCGCGGCAGTGGAATAAGAATTGACGCCCGAAACATAACCGCCGCAAAGACTCAGCAGCCGTCTCTGAAGGATGCTGGCCGAATTTACGGTACCGGGAGACTTCCATCCGTAAGACTGACCAAAAATAGCGCTCGGGCCGTACTCCGAATAAACACGTTTAAGTTCGGAGGCAATCAGATCAAGCGCTTCGTCCCAAGAAACACGAATCCATTTACCCTCTCCGCGGCGATCTCTTGAGGCTATCCCTTCTTTAAGGTAACTTTCGCGCACCATCGGATAACGAATCCGAGAAGGTGCATAAGGCAGCTCCGCCAGAGCATTTAAATTCGGAGAAGGGTGCCAGTCCTCCGGAACCGGTTCAAGTTTAGAAATCTTTCCGTCTACAACGATCGTCTCCACAACTCCCCAATGAGTTACGGAAGTTCCTTCTCGGATGTCGGAGCCGGGTTTTTCAGAGATGCTTTCGGTCATACAAACATGCTTTCTGTCAGTCGAATAATCGTATTGTGCTTTGAATGCCTGAATGTTTGCTGATTAATCGGAGAAATAACATTCTGAAACTTTTTCAAATGCAAATCATTCTCAACACTTAATAAAATTTTAAGCGGTCGCTCCTAAGCTCGACCTGAAGATTCTGTATTTCTCCTTGTATTTTGGTGAGTGTCAGATGTTGGAATATGAACTTAAAAAGTTAAATCTCAGCGAAAAACGCGAACAGCAGCTCAAACTTCCTTATATCGCTAAGGATGTTGAGACGATTCGCATCATGACCGAGATTTACTGCCACGCTCATCACAACACCAAAGAAGGGCTCTGTCCTGAATGCGAGGAGTTCTATTTATATTCCGTGAAAAGACTGGCTTGCTGTCCGTTCGGAGAGAAGAAGCCCGTCTGCGCAAAATGCAATATCCACTGCTATGGGAAAGGATACAAGGAGAGGGCCAAAGAAATTATGGCTTTTTCCGGTCCGAAGCTGCTGCTCAAGCATCCCATTCTTTCGATGAGGCACATCATGGCGCTCTTCCGCGAACCTCCGGAAAAACCAACTGCAGCCAAACCGCGCCCTTTAGCAAAAGAAAAAAATTAAGCTGCCGGAGTTTTTCTACGGCAGCCCTCTAATTATTAATAGCTAATATTATTTTTTAGCGTCTTTCATCACGGTTTCACCAGCTAATTTGCCGTTGACCAAGCAGTCCATTACTGCATTTGCACCAATTCTGACCGCACCGTGGATGCCGCCTGTACACTCACCGGCTGCATAAAGTCCGGGAATCGGTTTGTCGTCAACAACTGACAAGACACGGGTCGAAGTGTCCGTGGCGATGCCTCCCATCGTATGGTGAATCTTCGGGCTCATTTCAGAGACGTAGTAGGGCGCATGCGTCAAAGGCTTGATGTCCTTATCGAGTTTGCGTCCGAATTCCGTATCTTTTCCGCTTTCGATGGCCTTGTTGAATTCGGCAAAGGTCTGTTTGAGAGCGTCGGGACTGATACCGTAGGCCTTGGCCAAGTCATCGAGAGTTGCGTATTCCTTAACCGCACCGTTCTTTCTCAAGATATCCATGGCGCCGGGACGCACTTTGTTGAAAGAGGCAACGCCGACAGAGTCCGTAACCGAGATTGTCTTTCCGCCGGCATCCAGCACTTTGAAAATAGCATCGGTGGTCGTTTTGCGATCACCGAATTCGTCGGTGAAACGCTTGCCGGTCTTGGTGTTGATCCATAAACCGTACAGAGAGCCGCCGACGCTGGCAAAATGCGAGCCCATACCCATGCCTTCTTCGTCCGGCGAAGTGTTCGGCAGGAACTGAATCCAGTCGGCCTGGATGATATTGGCTCCGATTCGGCTGGCTTCACGCATCAATTCAGCTGTAGCGCCCGGTTGATTCGTCGTTTTCAGATTGCCGGTTAACTTCGGATCGAGACGAGTTCTATAACCCACGTCAGCCGAGAAGCCGCCGAAGGCGAGGATCACACCGTCTTTGGCCTTGATCTCAACTGGTTTGCCGGAATCTTCTTTGCCGAACTTGTAATCTTCAAGAGCCGTGACACCGATGACTCGACCGTCTTTATTCTTATCTAAACGAATGACCTTCATTCCAGTAAAGACAGGAACACCGAGTTCCTTGAGTTTTTTCATGAACGGGATCAAGATGCCTTGGCCGGTGCCTTCTTCAGTAATCAGGCAGCGGCGAGCAGAGTGTCCGCCTTTGCCGGTTAAGTCGGTGCGCCAAACAACGCCTTGTTTCTTGGTCCACTCAAATGTCGGAGCAGCGTGTTCTGTCACGACTTTAATGTGTTCAGGATCGCCTAAACCTAAGCCGATGCGTTTCATATCGGCAGCGAGCTTAGCCGGTGAATCTTCGATGCCTTGTTCTTTCTGGACGGAGGAGCCAGGAATAGCCATCATGCCGCCGGAGCGAGAAGAGTTGCCGCCGGCGACCTGCATTTTTTCCAGAACGGCAACTTTTGCTCCGTTTTCAGCTGCCGAAATGGCTGCAGCAAGGCCAGCAAAACCTGAACCGATGACAATCACGTCGTATTCAGGCGCTAACTTTTGGGTCTGTGCGAAAGCGAAGGAAGGGAGGGCAGAGCACAGAGCACCGGTGACGACGACTTGAAGCAGACTTCTACGAAAAAGCCGCATTTTTTCTCCTTTTTGACGGTTGTTATTAATGAATTTCTTTGCACGAAATTCTAGATCCGGCATTTCGGCATGTAAACGATTAATTAGTTAGAACCTCAATTGGAGATTTGAATGCAATATTTTTACCGAGAAAACCAAATAAAAAGAAAAAGGCTCAACAGCCGAATGATTAGAGGAAGGACAGGAGAAAACCTTAATCTCTAACGACTGAATGAGCCTCAAAAAAAGCTCCTCACTGCAAATTCAGAACACTAAAAGAGGTGCAGGAGGAGGTCAATCAAGGAGAATAACTAACTAGCTAACTAACAGTTACTTAACCATGTTTTCGTAAGCTAAGCGGCCAAGAGAGAAGGCCTTGGCAAAGCCGGTTCCAGACATGGAAGATTTGCCGTGGAAACCGCCGCAAACTTCACCGGCTGCATACAAGCCTTTGATCGGTTCACCGAATACATCGACAACCTGAAGGTTCTTGTTGACCTTCAAACCGCAGTAGGTTGTCAGCAGGCAGGCGGTTGCGGGAATGATGACGAACGGAGCCTGGGTCAAAGCTGTCGGTTTGCCGTAGTTGCCGGCCAGAGTCTTTCTGCCGAGAGAATCATTGCCGTTGGGGGCTGTTGCGTTGTATTCATCAACTGTCTTTCTCAGTACCTTCGGATCGATTCCGGCTTTTTGGGCAACTTCTTCAATCGTATTTCCGACAAAACCGTAATCTGTCTTGCCTTTTTCGGCCATGAATTTCTTTTCTCTCGGGTCATTGTTGAGAGATTTCAGACGAATCTGTTCATCGAAAACCAGGAAACTCTGAGACTTGTTCTGAGCCAAGGCTGCTTCGCCGATTGTCTTGTAGGAGTCGTTTTCTCGAATGAATCGTTTTCCGCCGTTGTTGACAATGATGGCGCCGCTGTAGAACACAGAAGACTTGTCATCGATGTGTTTAGGATTCAATGTGAAGCCGTAAGTCGGTTTGACGTAGGCGACGTCAGCAACGTCTGCGCCGTATTCCTGAGCCATACGGATGCCGTCGCCGGTTGTACCGGGACCGGAAATAGCGGCGGCGTTCTTGGATCCCGGAGAATACTTGGCTAAGAGTTCAGGGCTTCTTGCAAAACCGCCGGTTGCGAGCAAGACACCGTTTTTGCTGCCATAATTCTTTACGTTCCCGTCCTTATCGGTAACCTTGACACCGGTGATTTCCTGCTTGTCATTGTCCCAAAGCAGATGTTCTGCCTTAACGCCTATCAGGATCTTTGCTCCGTTCTTCTTAGCGTAGTTGTAATAGAACATCGTAACTTCGGAAGCCTTGTACTGGTGCGATCTCGGAACCGACATGCCGGCATTAATCATAACGGTTGTAGGTTTGATACCGGAATTTTTGAGCATCCAGTCATGTTCTCTTCCCGAAGCGCTGACAAAAGCTTTGACGAGTTCCGGATCGCAAACTTGATGGCCGATTTCCATCATATCTTTGACAAACAATTCTTCGTTGTCTTTGATGTTGCGTTCTTTCTGATAAGGTGTGCCGGAAGCCGCCCATTGACCGCCGCTGATGGCGGAGGAACCGCCGGGGAAGCCCATTTTTTCGATGATGAGGACTTTCTTTCCGGCTTCAGCAGCATGACCACCTGCCGAGAGACCTGCGCCGCCGGCACCGATGATGACTAAGTCATAAACTTCGTCATATTGTGCGGGCTGGTTCTTCGAAGTTGCCATCACTGCGGAGGCTCCGGCAGCCATTAAACCGGCGAATCCGCCTTTGATCAGTTGTCTTCTTGTGCTCATTTGATTTCTCCTAGAGGATTTGAGGAACGAGTTCATCTTAGAAAGCCGATACCCTAAGGTGGCCTAATTTTTTTTCGAAAAAGAAGAAGATACAGATGGGTTAAATGGGTAATTCTTAGAGTAGATACTCTTTATTTCTTGTAATAGGATGTTCAAAAAAAATATCAGTCGAATCTAGAAGAGCTGTTCCCGGAACGGCATTCTCACTTTGCTTCTCTTCCTACCTATAGCTGATATCTGATTCCTCTGCTTGCTTTCAAATCCATTCTCATCTTTCTAGATCCTGAGCCTCTTTCTCGCGATTCTTTCCATGAGCCTTAAGGAAAGTACGTATTCCGGCAGAGAAAAATTTCAGGCCACCCTAGGGTAGCCGATCGATACCATGAACTTGTTTCAAAAAACTTTTCATTGTTTGCAAAACATACCAAGGAGATAAATATGAGTACTCGCAGACAATTAATCAAAGGTAGTATCGTAGGTTTGTTCTCTGCAGGCGCCGCATCCGTAATGGCTACACCTAAAGACCAGCCTCAGCAGTTCGACGAAGTCTATGACCTCGTGATTATCGGCGCAGGCGGTGCAGGTCTTTCCGCAGGCGGCCACGCTGCCGAAGACGGCAAGAAAGTTTTGATTCTGGAAAAAATGAGCTTCCCCGGCGGATCTTCCGCAATCAGCGGCGGACAGTGGGCTGCTGCAGGAACGCCTTTCCAGAAAGCCGAAAATATCGTCGACAGCGAAGAGCTCTTCATCAAAGACATGATGGAAGTCGGTCACGGTGTCTGCGACCCTGAGCTAGTAAAGGCCTTTGTGAGCGCCTCCGGAAGAGAACATGACTGGATGACAAAGACTTCCGGTATGAAACCGATCAAAGTGATGGTGAACTCCGGTATGTCTGTGCCCAGATCTCACCGTTACAACTCTTCCAAAGTCACGATGTTCTATTACGAATATGCCAAGAAGATGGGCGCCAAGATCGTGATGAATGCAAAAGCCGAGCATCTGCTTTGGGATAACGACAAGAAAGAAATCACAGGCGTCAGCGTCTCCGACAAGAACGGCAACATTAAGAACTACGGCAGCAAGAACGGTGTTCTGCTGGCTACCGGCGGCTTTGCCAGAAACCCCAAACTCCTGGCTAAATACTCCCCGGGATCTAAAGACGCAGTTGCCATCTCCGGCGGCGGCACAACCGGCGACGGCCTCCTGATGGCTCAGGAATACGGTGCTGACGTGGCTGACGTAGCCTATGTCAAACCGACTTACGGCTTTACCTTGAATCCGAAGCACGTATCCGATAAATCTTCCGTTTTCTATGCCGGCGCCTTGATCGTCAACAACAAGGGCAAACGCTTCATCAGAGAAAACGACTCTTATAAGACCATCGGTGAAGCTGCTTTGGCCCAGGATAAAGGCCAGAGCTTCATGGTATTCGACGAAACTATTCGTGTTCAGGCTCTGCCTAAAGACCCCAGAGAACCGAGATTCATGGGTGAGAAGGGCAAGACCGACTTCGGTTTCGTCGGCAACACTATCGAAGAAGTTGCTCAGAAAGCCGACATTGATCCGAAAGCTCTCAGAGCCACTGTTGACGACTACAACGCCAATGCTCCGAAGGGAACGGACTCTTTAGGCAGAAATACGCTGGCAGGCGGTTATGGAAAACCCATAGCATTAACAGAAGCCCCGTTTGTTATTATTCCTGCAACAGCTTGCTTGCTCAGCACATACTGCGGCTTAAAGGTCAACAAAGATCTGCAGGTTCTCGACGTCTTCGGCGAACCCATCAAAGGCCTTTATGCTGCCGGTGAAGTTTGCGGCGGCTTCCATGGTCAGTCGTCCATGTCCGGAACAGGCTTTGCCAAAGCATTTTCTCTCGGACGTCTTGCTTATGAAAGCATGACCCAGAAAAAGTAAAGGACTAACTTAAATATGAAATTCGGAAGAAGGACTCTTCTCAAATTTGCCCCTTTGGCAGTTGTTTCTGCACATCCTAAAGCGTTTGCGTCCGAACCGACTTCCGCTCAATACGATGTCATCATCGTCGGAGGGGGCGGAGCGGGATTATCAGCAGCCGCTCACCTGGCTGCAGGCGGCAAGCGGGTCCTTCTTCTCGAAAAAACAAAAGAAATAGGCGGTTCGACCAAAATCGCCTCAGGCCAATGGGCCGCAAGCGGCACAAAACTTCAAAAATTACTCGGGATCGAAGACTCCGAAGAGTTATTTGTCAAAGATATGATGGATGTCGGAGAGGGCTTCAATTCAGAGGTCCTCGTCAAATCCTTTGTCGCTCAGTCTTCTAAAGAATTAGCCTGGATTGAAGCAAGGGGTGTCAGCCCGACCAGCATTATGGCCAACGCCGGTATGTCTGTCCCGAGGGCGCACTTTTTTAACCCGGAAGACCTCATTCGAGTCTATCGCACAGAATGCGACAAGCTCGGCGTCAGGATTGAAACGGAAACTCCGGTCGTAGGACTCGAGAAAAATTCCGCCGGTATCGTCGATACAGTGATCATAAAAAAGGGCGAAAAAAAAACGAAAATCCGAGCAAAGGACGGCATCGTGCTTGCCACCGGTGGTTTCGGAAGAAACGTTCGAATGCTGAGGAAGTATTCGCCGACATCTTCAAAAGCTACGCCTCTTTGTGCAGAAGGCTGCACCGGCGACGGAATCATTCTGGCACAAGCTTTAGGCGCAGATCTCGACAATATGTCTTTTGTGAAACCGACTTACGGTTTCTTAACTTATCCCACTAATTTAGACGCCAAATCCTCGTCGTTCTATGCCGGCGGGATTGTGGTGAATCAGGAAGGGTTCCGTTTCGTCAGAGAAAACGCTCCCTATAAAGAAATAGGCGAAGCTGCACTTCAGCAATCCAATGGAAAATCTTTCATCATCCTGGATGAACGCGCCAGAAAATTAGCCCTCCGCACCGACCCTCGAGAAAAAAACTATATGGCTGATCCTGCTGACATGAAGCACGGATTCAGCGCTAATAATCTGAGAGACTTAGCCGTTAAGAGCGGCATCAATCCCGACAATTTAGTAAGAACCGTCAAGCAGTACAACGAAACTGCACCCAACGGAACCGACAGTTTGGGACGAGATACGCTGACTTTTAAGTTCGGAAAACCTTTTGGACTCCTTACACCACCTTTTATTGCGCTTCCTGCAACTTCGGCGCTCCTGACAACGTATTGCGGCCTTTGCATCAATGAAAAAATGCAGGTCTTAGACGTCTTTGAAAAACCGATTCCCGGACTTTATGCCATCGGAGAAATTGCTGCAGGAATTCATGGAAAAAATGCTATGTCCGGAAGCGGTTTTGCCAAAGCTTTCTGCATGGGTTCATTAGTCGCAAAAAGTTTGCTTGACGGAACAAATGCGAATCCCTAAAAGATTTCTGCTCTCAGTCTTTATCGCTCTGTCGATGGGAATGAGCCCATCTGCCGGAGCTCAGACGCACGAAGATACCGACTGGAATATAAGGGTCGGAATCCAACGTTTTCATGATGACGAAAACTTCGCTAAAGCCATTTCTACTGTCATTAAGGCGGTTCAAGAAGTTTTTGGAGCAGGGCTGAACGTGGTTTTCATTCCGATGAATGAAAAAGAAATCAGGGAAGCCGCAAAGAAAAAATATGCCGAGATCCTGCTTACGGATGCCACGCTCTCACGAGTCGTAGATGCCGACGGCTTTAAAGTCGTCGCCGAAGAGTACCGGCAAACCGAATACCCCGAAAGGCTGCTTTTATTACCAAACTCCTTGTGTCAGGCTCCGTTTACTTTTGACAAGCAGAACGTCATCCTGCCGTCTCTTCCGGATGTGGAGACCCTCCCGATTTTCAATTGGTACCTAGAACAAAACGGTTTGGAACCTTTGGGGGCCAACAATAAACTTTCCGACGCCCAAAGTGTCTCCGCCATGCTTCGGAACCTTAAGCAGGAAAAGAACACGATCGGTTTGCCGAAGCCCGAATGGATCCCGCTTTTAAGAAATTCAACCGACGTCTGTCTGCGCCCTTATTCCTGGCTCCTTGGAAAGAAAAAGGAAGAACATGCGCCTTTAGTGATTCCAAACCTTGTCGTCAATTTGTCTTCGTCCTTAGGGACACAAAATTCAAATGACTTGGTACGAGTCCTTCTTAACAGCACGAATAAAGAGGTCGTCTGGAGCGCCCAAAACAAATTCGATGAACTCGACAGTTATCTGAAAAGCAGAAAAGAGGGGCCTTACGAATACCTTCGTTATTGGACTTTCCAGCGGGTCATTAATGAATTCCCGATTGCGATAACTATCGGAGTTTGCTGCCTTTTGTGGCTGATCATTTTTGCGTTGTATGTTCACAGGCTAGTCAAATTCAGAACGGCACAGCTCACCCGATCCTTAAAGCTCCAAAGCAAGTATCAGACAAGTTACGAAAAGGCTAAGTACAGAGCTGAGACCTTGGAACGAATTCAAATATTGAACCGAGTTTCCGGAATCTTGGTTCATGAGCTGAAGCAGCCGCTGAACGCTCTCAAACTGTTCGTCTATGCACTAGGACAATCAAACTCCTCTGATTCGCAAATCAACCAAAAGGAAGTACTTTCAAGAATTGAAACAGCGGCTGGCGAAATTGACGCGATTATCAAGGAAGCAAATTCGTTCATCGAGAAGGGACGAAACTCAAAAAAACTTTCCTTGCAGAGGATTGTCGAAAGAAACCTCACTCGACTTTGCATGCTGTATGAGTGCCCTCCAAAAATCTCAAAGAACTACCAGGACGAATGTGTCCTGTTTGCGGATCCTTTTGAGCTGGAACTCATTATTAATAATCTCCTGAAAAACGCTTTTGAAGCCGTGAAGGAATCCTCAAACGCACTTGTGAAAGTATCTCTGGCAAACAACGAAAACACCGTTACGGTCCATATAGAAGACAACGGCAAAGGGATGCCTAAGGAGACAATGGAACGTTTAAGTCAAAGAAGTTATATCTCGGATATTCCCGGTATCGGCCTAGGACTGATGTTGGTAAGAGAAGCGCTTTGGCGCAGCAACGGCGAAATCAGTTTCCAAAAGGGCAGTAAAGGCGGCCTGCTTGTTTCAATCTCCTTCCCAAAGGGTTAAAAAATGAAAAAAGAAAATTTCCTTGTGAGAATTGTCGATGATGACCAAAATCAAAGAGAAGGTTTAGAGTTAGTTCTGAGCTTGAGGGGATGGAGGAGTAAAGCTTACCCGGACGGAACAACTTTCCTGAATAAAGATAACTTTCTGATACCCGGATGCGTCATATTGGATTTGGCGATGCCGGAAAAAGACGGTCTACAGGTTCAGAAAGAAATGGAATTGAAAAAAGCCGCACCCACTGTCATTTTCCTTTCTGCCCACGGCGATTTGCCCAAAGCCGTGGAGGCGATGAAGAACGGAGCGGTCGATTTCTTAGAAAAGCCGGTTGATCCGGATAAGCTCATGGCGCTGATCCAAACGATCTTTCGTAATCAACAAAGCGAGTCGGTTGAAGATAAAGCGATTGAACTTTGGAAGAACTTGAGTGGAAGAGAGAAACAAATCGCAACTTTATACAGTAAAGGAAACTCTCAGCGAGAGATTTCCGATTACCTTTCCCTCCAGCAAAAGACCATCAACGCGCACATTCAAAGCATATACAAAAAACTTGGGATGCATTCCCGCGAAGAAATTCAAAAGTTACTGGAGCAAATTGGACACAGCTAGTGGAAAGTCCTTCATTTTGAAAACTGTTCCACACAAGATTACTCAGCAAAACTGCTTCTTTGATGAGACTCAATCAACTGGATTTCCATTTTGGAAAATTAAGTTGAAAAATCTAGATAGTTAGCCTGGAAACTTTTCTTTAACCTTGTTCTGTCAACTTTTCCAAGGAGAGAGAAAATGCTGAAACGAAGAAGTCTTTTCAAATCCGCCGCTTTGCTTCCTCTTTTATACGTACCAAGAGTCTTTGCTGGGGATGGAGGTGAATGGAATGAGAATGTCGATGTTCTTGTATTCGGCGGCGGAATGGCCGGTTTAACGGCGGCAATTTCAGCTCGCCAGAGCGGTGCCAAAAAGGTCTTGCTTCTTGAGAAAGCTCCGTTTCTTGGGGGCCACTCTGTAATGTCCGGTGCCGGTTATTACATAGGCGGAACTGACATCCAAAAAAATGCAGGAATCGATGATTCGTTAGCAATCAATTGGAAAGATGCTGTCGAGCGAGGGACTGCTGCCAATCGCTTCATCAAACGAGATACAGCTGTTGCTCGTCAGGTCTACGAAAAAGGTGTGGATACGATGAAATGGCTCCAATCTTTAGGAGTCAAATTCACTGACAAGCCGGTTCAAGGCATCGGCAACCGGAAAAGAGTTCATTACATAGCGCCGGGATATAAGAAAGGATCTCCGGAACTGATTAAAGCTCTGAAAAAAGCGGCAGAAGAGAACGGCGTTAACATCAGAACGAACACGCAGCTCGTCTCTTTGATACAAAAATCTCATGAATTCGGAGCTCCTGTGATTGGAGCCGTCGTGCGTGAAAATGGCAAAACACTCCGCATCAAGGCGGCAGGCGGCGTTATTTTAGCAACAGGCGGATTTGCTAACGGCCTAGAAATGGTTAAGAGATATCATTCTTATCTGAAGGATGTCCCGTCTCTCGGATCGAAGATGAACGTCGGGGACGGAATTAAAGCGGCCACGGACATCGGCGCCCAAATGATTATCGAAACTAATGGCTTCGGTATGAATATGCTCTTTGTCGGAACACATAAAGGACAGTCGATGGGACTTCCGCTGACTGAAGCTCCCATTATCGTTGTTAATAAAGAAGGACAGCGATTCCAAGACGAGAGCCGCGGTTATCTTGCCTGCACCCACAAAATGGTCGAGAAGGGCTACAAGGTTGCTTATTGGATTTTTGACCACAAAACTTTTGAGAAATTCAGAAGCGGCTGCCTAAAACCTTTGTTTGAAACAGAGGTTGTCCATGAATACCCGACGCTTGAAGCCCTGGCCAAAGGAGAAGGAATCTCTCCAAAAGGTTTACTTTCTACTGTATCCGATTACAACGAAGATGTTCAGAAAGGGAAAGACAGGAATTTCGGCCGCAGCAAACTCTTACAGACAATCAGTGGCGGGCCTTTTTACGCTTTCGAGGCAGAGCCCAGAATTTATACTTCTTACAGCGGATTAGAAATCAATACTAACGCCCAGGTAATGGATACAAGAGGTAAAGCCATACCCGGGTTGTACGCCGCAGGCGATGTCACGGGTCACTTAGGTTATCAAGCCAACCTCGGCGGAGGAGGAATCAGCGGTTTATCCATGGCGGCTGTCTACGGAAGGATTGCCGGCGCACAGGCTGCCAAACATTAATTTATTCAGAGGGCATGCAGTGCAGAGGTTCTTCTGCACTGCATTATCATTGCTGCATGAAAGAAAGTTTTGAAAATCTGAAGGCTTGGAAAATTCTAGAGGCGATTGACCGAAAGCAATCCATCACGAAAGCAAGCATTGAGCTTGATCTTTCACTGTCCAACGCCTCTAAACTCATCGGAAAACTGGAAAAGGATCTCGGACACCGGCTGGTCAACCGCGGTGCCAGGCCTCTTCGTCTCACAGAATACGCTCAGAAATTAATGCCCACGGTCAGAGAGCTGCTCCTGATGGCTGAACATTTGGAGGATGTCGCAAGTTCTTTAGCCTTTGAGAAGAGTCACGAAACCATTGTTTTCAGCCTTTCAACAACTTCCGTTTCCGCCCATGTTCTTGAATTTATAAACGAATTTAAACAAGAGCGTCCCGGTTTGGAAATTGAACTTCGCACAGGGTTAAATCACCTAGCCGTCAAAGAAGGAAAAGCCGACGTCGTCTTAGTTTCGTATTCCCCTGACGATAAGGATCTCATTCAGCTGCCTTGCGGACGCTGTTTTAACTTTATGGTTGCTTCTCCGAAGTACCTTCAAAAGTATGGAAGTCCGCAAACCATCGAAGAGCTGCTTAACCATCGCTTAATTCTAAGAAGAATGGATTTTTATCCCGAGTGCCGCACGCTTTTCAAAGGTACGCTTTGTTTTGATTTAGACCGGCTTGAACTATTTGAAGAAAACGGAAAAGATCGAAAGATTCTCCGAAGATTTGATACGGGCCAGTTAACCCATTTCAAAAAGCTGTACAGCAGTGATTATTCCTCTTATGTAGCTGCCCTTAACGGCGAAGGAATTGCCGTTGATCTTCCCGTCAGCTTTTTGGAAGAAAGACTGAGAAACGGCTCTTTAGTTGCCGTTCTTCCCGGATGGCATCGTTCTCCATGGATCAAATCGTTAGTCTTTTCTTCCTCAGCTCCGAGAGATTCTTTAGTAAGAGAATTTGCTGAGTGGTACCAGGAAAAAGAACTGAAAGATTCCGTAAAGAGATGGACTTCTTGCTTTTCTCGTTACGGAATCCCAATAGAACTCAGTTAATTCTTCATATCTCTCAGTACGTTCTGGGCAGCTTTCTTGCCGTAGAAAACATTAATATGCGTCGGGCCAGTGCCAAATAATCCGTCATCTGCGACTTCGCCGACAGCATAGACGCCCTGAATCGGCTTATTGTTCTTATCCAAGACATTTAAATTTTTATCAACCTTGACGCCTCCAAGCGTTACCTGTACACCCGGCGTTGTTTTAACGGCATAGAAGGACGGCTGAGAAAAATCAAGAGACAGATTGTGCTTTCTGCCGAATTCAGTATCTTTTCCTTCTTTTACGAAAGAGGCATATTTTTTGACCGTTTCAATTAGATTTTGTGGAGGAACACCCATTTTCTTTGCAAGAACTTCAATGGTAGGAGCTTCTAAGAAAAATCCTTTTTCTCTAAATCCTTGCAGCCTCTTCGATTTTTTCATAGCGGAATTATCAATGAGGATATATGCATAACCACCCGGCTGAGCCATCATCCATTTTGAAAGCTGAGTGTAGTCAGGATAGTAGTCATTGCAGAAACGTTTTCCGTCCGCATTGACCATAATTCCGCCTTCGGCTCTTGCAGCCGATAAACTGTAACTTTGACCGTTCGAAGAATGCACGGAGGGATTAAGCCGAAGGACTTCCATATTGGAAAATGCGGCATTCAACGGCTCAAGCAGGCCGACGGCATCTCCGGTAGAACCGACAGCAGATGTGGAGGGCAGAGATGACCATTCGGGAGCAAAGCGTTTCAGGACTTCTTTTCCGGAAGACTAACCTCCGGTCGCTACTATGACGAAAGACGTTTTAAGTAACTTCGGACCGTTTTTCGTTTCGGTTAAAACTCCCTCAACCTTACCGTTCTTCGAGATAATTTTCGTTGCCTTAGTGGAAAGCATCGGCTTAACGCCTGATTTTTCCAATTCTTTAATCATTACCTTGATGATGGCGTTGCCTAAGCTTCTTCCGTCAGCAGTCCCCATTTGATAAGTACTCATAGGACGCGTGATGTTGGCACCGATACTGTTCAGCCAATCTAAAGATTTCTGAGAGGATTCAGCAAATTCTCTGAGTCTATCCTTGTCATAAGGATAGTTTTGTTTCATTTTTCCTGCGATGTACGCGTCTACAGACTGTCCCTTTCCTGCGGCCTGTTGTTCTTTAGTATTTACGACCGTAAAGTAGGTTGCAGCCAAATTTGTTGCACCACCCAAGAACGGCATTTTTTCAACCAGACAAACATGCTGTTTTCCTGCCTCTTTCAGGGTTATTGCGGCGCTGATACCGGAACCGCCGGCACCAATAATAACTGCATCACAATTCTGAGTTTCCATAGCCTGAGGTTGTACGACCACAAGCGTGAGAGGCAGACCGACTAAAAAACTTGAAAGTCTCGATTTCATCATTTCTCCTTTAAGTTTGTGGATCTTATGAAAGCATTCTCGAAAAATTGAACAGCAACAGCTAGATTGAGGCGGCAATATATCTTTCCAAAATGGAAAGATGGAACCGTCTTGAGCGAAGAAGGCTATTAGTCAAAGAATTCAATGTTGAGGAAAGTACTTAGGCAAAATCTAAAAAATTTATATTTCAACTGAAGTTTTGGCCGCTTCTTTTGGACATAATGTCATGTTGGAGTTCGACACCACCCGTCGAACAAAAATTTTGTTCATAGCCTCGTTAATGAAGAGTTTATAAAGTCATGGAAACTATCCTGAAATCCCTCCCGATCGGTGAAAAAGTCGGTATTGCTTTCTCCGGCGGTCTTGACACCAGCACAGCTTTGCTCTGGATGAAAAAGAAAGGCGCTTTCCCCTGCGCTTACACTGCTAACCTTGGTCAGCCTGATGAGGACGATTACGAGGCAATTCCTCGAAAGGCTATGGACTTCGGTGCTTCGATCGCCCGTCTGGTTGACTGCCGTGAACAGTTAGTCGCCGAAGGCATCGCTGCGATTCAAAGCAACGCTTTCCACATCACAACCGGCGGCGTTACTTACTTCAACACCACTCCGCTCGGACGTGCCGTTACCGGCACCATGCTTGTCAACGCCATGCGCGAAGACGGCGTCAACATTTGGGGCGACGGCTCTACATACAAAGGAAACGATATCGAACGTTTCTACCGTTACGGTTTAGTTGCCAATCCTGACCTCAAGATTTACAAACCTTGGCTTGACGTTGAGTTCATCAGCGAACTGGGCGGCCGCGCTGAAATGAGCCAGTTCTTGGCCGACAACGGTTTCGGCTACAAGATGAGCAAGGAAAAGGCTTACTCCACCGACTCCAACATGCTCGGCGCAACACATGAAGCCAAAGACCTCGAACACCTCGACAGCAGCATGAAGATCGTTGAACCGATCATGGGTGTTCCGTTCTGGAAAGAAGAAGTCGACATCAAGCCTGAGAAAGTCACTGTTCGTTTCGAAGAGGGCATTCCTGTTGCCCTTAACGGCAAAGAATACGACGACAAGGTTGAACTGATGCTCGAAGCCAACCGCATCGGCGGCCGTCATGGCCTCGGCATGAGCGACCAGATCGAAAACCGTATTATCGAAGCCAAGAGCCGCGGTATTTACGAAGCCCCGGGAATGGCATTGCTCCATATCGCTTTCGAACGTCTCGTCACCGGCATCCACAACGAAGACACGATCGAACAGTGGAGAATCAACGGCATTAAACTAGGCCGTCTGCTTTATCAGGGCCGCTGGTTTGACCCGCAAGCCATCATGCTCCGCGAAACTGCTCAGCGCTGGGTTGCTCGTGCAATCACAGGAGAAGTCGATATCGAACTTCGCCGCGGCAATGATTACACGATCCTTGATACACGTTCCCCCAACCTGACATATGAACCGGAACGCCTCACGATGGAAAAGGGCGATTCGATGTTCACAGCCTCTGACCGTATCGGCCAGCTGACCATGCGTAATCTCGACATCGTCGATACACGCAACAAGCTTGGCATTTACTCCAAAGCTGGTCTTATCGGCGGAAGTTCCAGTTCCATGCCTCTTCTTAAAGGCACGAAAGACAACGACTAACTTTTAGTTTTTTGAAAAAAATCCTTCTTGAGTTTGTGGCTCAGGAAGGATTTTTCTTTTTTGGAACGTCTAGGTATAAAGATGTTTCCTTGCCTTCGGAGGCCCCTTAAAAACTAAGAGAATCGTAATAACCTGAAAAAAGGATGGAAGCTCTTAAAAACAAGGCACCAAAGACTGCAAAAATCGCACCGCCTGTTATCGCCTTTTGGCTTCGAGTAATAAGATTGATCAGAAGAGGCAGAGCAGTACCGAAAGTGATTCCCCCGATCCAAAACATCAAGGCCTGGTTCCCGCTAATAAGAGCCTCTGCGCCCGCTCGAGCACCTATGGAAGCAGAACCTAACGCTACATAAACAAAGGAGAAAATCGCAAAGAGCTTAGCTGTATCAACCCAAACAGATGTTCTGGAACACCAGCCGACAGACTTGTGATCAACCAATCCCATTGCCGACATCAGTTCCAACATGGCGATGGAACTCGTCAGGCCGGACATAATCCAAAGAACGGGGATAAGAGACGAATTCCACAGTGAAACTCCGACAGCCTGCGTGAGAAGGAATCCGGAATAAATAGTGCTGCAAACACCGAGAACGGAAAAGACTGCATTAAATCCGTTGGACTGAGCTAATTTTTGCCATTTTGAGCCTTTAAATATAATTCCGGCACAAATCATGGAATAAAACACAGAGCCGACGCTAAGCAGGGAAAGAAGAACTATTCCGATCATCATCCAGGACTGGAAGTTAAAGGAGAAGTCCCGGAGGGCATAAAAAATCACAAACGGAAGGTTGCTGAGGCGTCCTAAATGACTGGTCACCAATGCTAAACCTGCAATTCCGCAGAACGTCAGAACATAAACAAAATTCTTTTGCCGAACCCAATAGTTAATGAAAAATCCCATTCCGGATAACCCGATGAACCAGAGAAATAAGGCAATCGTCCATCCCCAATGAGTTGCCTGAAGCTGAGGAGTAAGTGTGGATAAATCAATCATTTTTGCACCACTACAAAGAAATTAGGTTTCGTGCCTTTGTTCGGCATAAGGAGTTCGGTACGACAGGAAGCGATCTTCTTAGAAATTTCGCTTTGCGGATCTTTCACATCTCCGAAGAAACGGGCTTGAGCCGGACAAGCCTGAACACAAGCAGGTTGTTCTCCCTGTTGAATCAATTTCAAGCATCCGTCACCCATGCATTTCATGGGAAGTCCGTTATCCGGATGAGACCAGCGGGCATCATACGGACAGCTCGCTACGCAGTAGTTGCAGCCAACGCATTTGTTCGGATCATTGCGAACCAAACCGTTTTCGTCGTAGTAATTAGCACCGAAGGGACAAGTCTTAACGCAGGGAGCGTCCGAACAATGCTGACATTGAACCAGCAGATTTACAGGTCTTCTTTCTTCCGAGCGAAAAACGCGAATATTAGAAGCAAGCCAGTCGCGGCCCGGAATAGAGCGATTATGCATTTCGGGAAAGTTAGTCTGAGAACAGGCCACAATACAGGCTCCGCAGCTGATGCATTGTGTAGCATCAAAAAGATGCGCTAATTGTTTTTTCTTTTCGACCATGATTTAGCCTCTCAATTTGTTGATGCGTACGGCACTGTTATTGGCAACCGTTCCGAAAACGGGCTGTGCATAACCTTTGGCGTACCAGTGAGAATTAATCCCTTCTTTAATGAACTGATAATCGGGGTGATCAGCCAAGTGTTTGATTCGATTACCGCCTGAAAATCCGAAAGCGAAGAGTGATCCTGATATAACTTTCTTCGTCACAGTAATTTGAGCATTCCCTTTATAGCCCGTATCAATACCTTCAACTTCGACGGTTTCACCATGAGAAATGCCCAGTCTTTCTGCATCTTCCGGGTTCATCCAAACAGTACGGTCTCCAAGGTATTTAGACGGAAGAGCAAACATACTGAGACCGGAGCAGGAAGTGCAGTTTTTCCCGGATACTAAAATAAACTCGTTACTGTTTCTCTTCGGCGGAGTAAAAGCCGGTGCAGGAATATGTGCCGTGAAAGGAGGAATTCCTCGCACATATGCGGGTTTTTCGAAACTCTTGAAAGAATAAATTTCAACTTTGCCGGAAGGCGTTCCGAAGGGTTTCTTATAGGGACAGACGCCGTACTCTTTAATCTTAATCGTCGACCAGCCTTTCGTTCTAATGTCCTCGTGAATCCGACGAGACCAACCGGGCTTGACTTTGTCGCATTCTTCCAAGAGCTGGGCATAGCCTCTCTTTGTGAATGCGTCAAAGTAAGCATTGAATTCTTCAGCTGTTTTGCATTCCTTGTATCCGACTCTTGCAGCTCTTTCCGGGAAAGCTCTTCTGAGGATCTCTAGCAGAATCCACACATCGTGACGGGCCTCGCAGCCTTCAGGAGGACTCAGTTGAGGATCGGAAAGATAAATCGATCCGTCTCTTGCCCACTTTACGCCCGACATTTCCATTCTTTCCATGAAGTACGTAGAAGGAAGGACATAGTCAGCGTAATCGCAAATCTCTTGAGGGAGAACGTCTTGAACGACACTAAGTTCAAGTTTTTTAAGCCTTTCGGCAAGCTCCTCAGAATTTGCTTCTCTTTGGAACATCGTTGTGCCCACAAAGAAGGCTGCCTTGATGGGGTAAGGTTTTCCGGTCAGAACAGCTTCCATAGCCACTTTGAAAGTGCCCTCGGCTTCCGGATAGATGATCTTATCGATGCGCTTTTCTTTAGCCATCCTCCAAGTTTCCCCATTCGGACCTTTTCCTTGGGAGACACTCGGAATCTTCAGACCGGCAGCAGCCGTAACAATCATTCCGCCGGGTATATCGATGTTGCCGTTAAAGGCGTTTGCGATCGAGACTAAACGATAAACCTGAACATCTGTACCATTTTTAGAGGTATACCACCCGTCATCAATTACCCCCTTGAGATTGGTGAAATCTCGAGCAATTCTGCGAATCATATCGGCGGGTATACCGGTAATTTCAGAGCTTTTTTCGGGGGTATAAGGAGCAAGCGTCTCTTTAATGATGACAAAAGCGGTTTTAACCGGGCAGGAAGATCCATCTGCAAGCTTGACAGATCCGCTCATATTCAGGTCAGCCTTGAAGGAAGAATCCTCATCAAAGGCGGTCGGTATGCCTTTATCATTTCTTAGAATGCCTCTGAAAGAGAGGCGTCCGTCGGAGGAGGCGACGACATATTTCGTTTTATCTCCACCCTGAATGACCTCAGCCTGAGTAAGGGGCTGGCCGTTTTCTTTGATCAGGTAAGCTCCGTTCGTCCCTTTCTCAATAAAGTCTAGATCAGCCGTGTTTGTACGGAGCATTTCATTGATCAGAGCTGAAAGAAAAGCGTCATCTGTGCCGGGACGAATAGCAACCCATTCGGCATCGCCGTAGGTAATGTCCGGCATTTTCGGATCGATAGCAACGACGCGAGCCCCTTTTGCTCTGGCGACATTCAAAGTATGAAGAGCCCCCATCGAAGCTCCCATAGTGCGTCCGATCAGGAGGAGATAGCGCAGATTTTCGTAGTCAGGTTCTAATTTTCCCGCACCGCTGAAGCCGGTACCGAAAACCCAGTTGCGCGCATTTATACCCGCAGCGTTGCAGGAAGATTGGTGTCCGATGTTATTGGGAGAACCTAGCGGGAAAGTCAGCCATTTGCTCATTCCCTGAAAATTATGAGATGTTGTTGTGATGGAGCTTTCACCATACTTTTGGACAAGATCTTTAACTTTGGCGCCGATTTCGTTTAGAGCCTCGTCCCAAGTAATTTCTTTAAATTTACCTTCGCCTTTTTCCCCGATACGTTTTAAGGGTTTGCGAAGACGGAGAGGGTGGTTCCAGATCCACATCGCGCCGGCAGAACGGCCGCAGTAACCTTGCTGAGGATGTCCGGGGTTCGGAAAAATTCGAACGGTTTTTTCTGATATCGGTTCGCCTTCTTTGCGCATCGCTAAGATGCCGCAGTAAGCACCGCACATTGTGCAGGCGACCGGATGTTTGGACCATCCTTCTTTTTCTAATTTTGCAATTTGTTCCGCAAATGCATGGTTCACCAGAGAGGGAGCGGATGCCGCTGCTGCCGAACAGGCTGCTCCCTTAATTAATTTTCTTCTGGTCATCGAAAGATTAACGAAATCGACTGACATTATTTTTGTCCTTTTAATAATGGGGTTTGTCCCTAACGCTCTGGCATACTAGGCTTCTCGAAGAATTTGAATAATCGGAAAATCCCCTTATACCGTTTGAACTAGACTGCCGATTTTTAATCCGTTAGCTGCATTAATATGTCGTAGACTAATATTATTTTTTATAATAAATCAAATAATTAAGTAGTTAAAAATTTTATTACCCCGGTATCATCCTGTCACAATCAGCAACATATCAGATACAGCTTGAAATAATGGGTTACTAAATAAGAAAAAGACGGGGATTTTTGAACAATTTCTGAACTAGGAATATCCTCAAAATTCAATCTCTGGAACCCCGGTAGTTGTCAAGCACTTTAGGATAAAGTTTTTCTTTAGT
>ERZ827450.855-NODE-855-length-37533-cov-6.638241_pt1 | contig 37533 bp, 31 predicted proteins | sample MGYA00519773_ERZ827450 | MGnify/ENA primary metagenome ERZ827450 (study PRJEB31778, sample SAMEA3449306) | human gut metagenome | biome: human gut; feature: human-associated habitat; material: faeces | place: United Kingdom | collected 2010/2012 ...
TTGCATGTGTTAAGCCTGTCGCTAGCGTTCATCCTGAGCCAGGATCAAACTCTTCATACTAAAATAATCTTACAGAAATTTTCTCTGGCAGGGTCATGTGTTCATGAATCTCGACTACCGTCGATTCCGATTCACGCTCGCTACGTTGTTATTTTCACGTCAATATTGTTAAAGAACTCTTCTTGCCATCTTCATCGCCGTCGCTTTTTCAGGAGCGAAAGCGGGTGCAAAGATAAGGCGTTTTTATCATTCCCTCCAAATCTTTTCCGAAGTTTTTTCAAACTTTTTTTCTCGCGCCCCCGTTTAAAGGGTCCCGCCGGGAAAGATCGTCGTCAACATCGCCAGAACGCCGCCACCGCGTGAACTCGCCGTCCCCCCGTCTCGCCTCCCTCGTTCCGTTTTAGCGGGTGCAAAGATAAGGCAAACTTTATCCCTTTTCCAAATTTTTCACCCTCTTTTTTACAAAATTTTTCTCTCGTCGCTGGTGCTCAATCGCTTGCACCCTAGAATACCGCCCAGGATACGGGACGGGAGGCGGGAGGAAGCGAGGGAATAACGCTTCTCCCCCGGGACTCTCCCGATTCAAGGACGCTCCCGAACGCCTTTGATACGGCTTTGATTCGAAAGTGATACGGCTTTGATACCTGAATACATCGAATATACAACCCGTAAACAACGGGGGGACACCCTGCCCACAACTATCGAACACGCCATTTTTCTAAAGTCACATCTTCGCTAATTTCTCTTTACCTAAGGCCACCACATCATCAACCACCTCTCCACCGTGACCTAATCGGCCCTAGTAGGCAAGCAAGCGATCCATACAGGCTTGCACACGTTGTTTATCAGCTAATCGTGTAAACAAATAACGGAAAATAGTCGCACGCAACCAAGGCGCATCAAGCAGAAAATCACAATCCTCAAATGCCATAAATCGTTCGTATACTTTATCTATATCCCCGTCAAGCATAGCCTTTACCACTAACAGATCAGCCGATATTTTTGGAAATGCTGCCAAGCCTCTGAAATTCGAGTCTCATCAACCATCGGCAAATCCCGTTTATAATATAGACAAGCATGTTCCACAAAACCACGACGTCTCTCATCACCTGCCATCCAACGCTCCAAACACTCTCGTTCCTCGTCGGTAAGACAACCGTCTATTTGTTTCCGAATTAAAGTCCACTCGATTTGCTCTTGATTCATATCTTTTATCAAATTTTACACTAAAAGACATGAACTCTTATTTTGGGTGACAAGAAATCAATTTATTTTATTATTTTTCAAAAAAAGATATTCGGGAAAAGACAAGAAAGATTTTCTCTTAATATCTTATAAGCTCGTTTTAAATGAGTTCGCACGGTATTTTCTGATAATTGAAGTAAATCGGCTATTTCCAAATATTTCTTTCCCTCCATCACATGTAGCTCCACAATTCTACGCTGTTGTTCGGACAATTGTGACAAAGCCTTCTGAACAAGAGCAATCAATTCTCTATCATCTTCAATATCATCATCTGCAAAAGACAAAACCAAAGCTTCAGCTTGCCGCTTTTTGTATTCATCCAAAAGTTGCAAACGCTTAAAATAACGTAAACAAGCATGTTTTACCGAAGAATAAAGATAAGCTCTCAGATTCAAATTCTCCGGCAAATTTTTTCGTTTCTCCCACATCTCGGTAAAAACAGATTGCACGATATTTTCCGCTTCTCCTTCATCCATAACATAACCATAGGCAAATAAAAACAATGGGCGATAATAGTAACGAAATACCTCCTCGAATTCTTTTTCCGAAGTAATTCGATTATTTACCGTACCATTTTCCATCGATTTATCCCTAGCCATTACATCTGTATTCCAAATACCACACAAAAATAATAAAATTTAAAACATACAAAAGTCTTTCTCGAAAAGAAGAATCACTTGACACTGCGCTTAATCTGCTCCAATCCGGGCCGTAAAAGAGGAGAATCCTTAAAGCGTTCTCGAAAAATTTCCTCATCAAGCGATAACCAATCCTCCCGACTCATCCGCATCAACCATTCATTCGGGGAAAATTCCTCTACATGATGTAGTACGGCTTTCCGATTCCACGGACAGACCTCCTGACAAGCATCACACCCAAAAAAGCGATCTCCCATCTTTTTCTTCATTTCTGACGGGATGTCATCTTTTCTCTCGATCGTGTTATAAGCAATACAAAGGTTAGCATTCACTTCATGCGAGGAAAGGGCTCCCGTGGGACAAGCCTCCACACACCGGTTACACTGACCACAAAAATTCCGCTCTTCGGGCAGAGAATACCTTGAAGGCTCAAAATCCGATATAATAACACCAATAAAACAATAGGACCCCAAACGAGGATGAATCAACAAAGAGTTCCGGCCAATCCATCCCAATCCGGCTCGTCGGGCCCACTCGTGTTCAAACACCGGAGCGGAATCCACGAATGCCCGGCCCGTAATCTTTCGTCCGGTCACTTCTTCCAGACAAGTATGCAATTTAAATAACCGGTCTTTCACCACCCGGTGATAATCTTTCCCGTATGCGTAGCGGGCAACTACCGGAATGTCTTCCGATTGGAGTTTTGGAGTATAATAATTAGTCAGAGTTACAATCACAGAGCGGGCCCCTTCAACAAGTAAAGCGGGATTCTCCCGCTTCTCTATATTATTCGCCATGTAATTCATTCCTGCATGAAATCCTTGTCCGATCCATCGCTCCAACCGCTCCCTCTCTCGGGATAAAACATCCACCGGAACAACACCACAAGCATCAAACCCGCACTCTCTGGCTTTTTTCAATAATGACTCCATTTATGAACTTAAATATCAAACCCCAATTCCAACCGGGCCGTTTCGCTCATTCTTTCCGGAGTCCACATCGGTTCGAAAGTCAGGTTTACTGTGGCTTCATCAATCCCGTCAATCGTCAACACGACATCATGCACCTCCTGCACGATCTGGTCGGCAATCGGACATCCCGGAGCAGTAAGGGTCATGGTAACAATCACCTCGTTTTGTTTCGGGAATTCAATATTATAAACGAGTCCTAACTCCCATATATTCACCGGAACCTCCGGGTCATAAACGGTAGATAACTTTTCAATAACTAAATCTTCCATTAAACTTTTTCCCATATCTCTCGTTATTTTCCCTCGTATGCCAAGGCATAATACTTTATTTGTTTAACCATCGACAATAACCCGTTAGAACGTGTCGGGGACAGGTGTTGAGTCAAGCCGATCTTATCGATAAAATCCAGATTAGCATTCACAATGTCGTGAGGTGTCTGACCAGAGAATACCCGGATCAATAACCCGGCAATACCTTTCGTGATAATGGCATCACTATCGGCTTCAAAATACAACTTATCCTCCCGTAGTTCGGCATGAAACCATACCCGAGACTGACATCCTTTGATCAGATTGTCCTCCGTCTTATGCGTTTCATCCATCGCACTCAAGCCATTACCTATTTCTATCAGATAAGCATATTTATCCATCCAATCATCATACATGGAAAACTCGTCCACGATTTGATTCTGAATCTCTTCTATCGTCATTGCTCTTATAATTTGAAAATCTTTTCTATCTTTCTTAACCCTTCACAGAAAATATCTATTTCTTCCCGGGTGTTATACATAGCTATGGAGGCACGAGCCATTCCCGGTACTCCATAATGTTGCATCACCGGTTCCGCACACAGTTGTCCTGTACGTATGGCAACTCCCATCTTATCCAGCAAAGTGCCCAGATCGAAAGGATGTATTCCCTCAATACCGAACGAAATCACGGAAGACTTATTCACGGCATCCCCGTACAAAATAATGCTTGGAATCTCTCGAATCTGCTTCATAGCATAATCCATCAAGCCATGTTCATATTCAGCAATCTCCTGTAAACCGACACTTTTCACGTACTCCAAAGCCTCACCTAAACCGACAACCCCGATAAAATCCGGGGTCCCCGCCTCGAATTTAAAAGGCAATTCATTATAAGTCGTTTTCTCGAAACGAACTTCCTTAATCATTTCTCCCCCGCCCTGCCAGGGTGGCATTTGCTCCAACAGATTACGTTTTCCATACAGAATACCAACTCCCGTAGGCCCGTATACCTTATGCCCTGAAAAAGCGAAAAAATCACAATCCAATACCTGCACGTCAACCGGGATATGTTGAATGGCTTGAGCCCCATCAACCAAAGCATAAGCTCCGATTGCATGAGCAGCGTCTATCATCTCCTTCACTGGATTCACCGTACCCAACACGTTGGAAACATAAGCGATACCAAGCAATTTTACCCGTTCATTCAAAAATCCCCGGAACACCTCCATATCCAACTCACCCTTATCATTAAAAGGCACAACTTTCAACACGGCCTTCTTACGTTCACACAACATTTGCCAAGGAACAATATTGGCATGATGTTCCATTTCCGTCACGATGATCTCATCACCTTCCCGTATAAAAGCCTCCCCGAAAGTGTAAGCCACGAGATTGATACTCTCGGTTGTTCCCCGGGTAAATATCACCTCATCCGTGGACTTCGCATTGATAAACTCTCTCACAGTTTCCCGGGCTTGTTCATTGGCATCCGTACATTTATTACTCAGATAATGTACTCCCCGATGCACATTGGAATTGTAACGTAAATAATACTCCGTCATCTTTTCCACCACCCGTAAAGGTCGCTGGGTCGTTGCTCCATTATCCAAGTAAACCAACGATTTACCATAAATCTTTTCCTCTAATATCGGGAAATCCTTTCTAATCCGATTGACGTCAAACATAAATTATTTCTTACAATGCATCACACAGTTGTGACACTTGGTTAATTCTCCTCTTAAGCGTTTATCCACCAAATTATCGATCTCGTCCCGAAGAGGTGCAAGTTTCACCCGTCCGACAATCTCATGCGCAAAACCGAACATCATCATCATTCGAGCCTCTGCCTCCCCGATCCCGCGGGAACGAAGATAGAACATGGCCTCTTCATCAATCTGGCCGACCGTGGCTCCATGGCTACACTTTACATCATCGGCATCAATCACTAATTGAGGTTTCGTGTTTACTTGTGCCGTATCCGTCAACAGCAAATTATTATTTGCTTGATAGGCCTCCGTCTGCTGGGCATCGGGACGCACGACAATTCGTCCGGCAAAATTAGCCAATGCCGCATCATCCAACACACCTTTGAAATGTTGATTACTCGTACAATGAGGCGCAATATGATCAATAAAGGTGAAGTTATCCACCTGCTGCTTCTTATCCGACAAATACATCCCGTAAAGATTACTCTCGCATCCCTCTTCCGTCAAAGCGGCAAACAGGTTGTTACGAATAAACCCGCCATACAGGGAAATCACGTTTGCATCATAGCGGGAATTACGCTTCTGTGAAACAAACACGCTGTTTATCTGGGAAGCCTCGATATGTTGATTTTGAACATGATAGTATTCAAAAGCCGAGTTCTCCCCGACAACGACCTCCGTGGCATTATTGGATAAGAAATTATCATCGGACAACGTGTGATCACAAACGAGAATAGTCGCTTTAGCATCACGTCCCAAGATCACCATATTCCTCTGGAACGACATCAAATCTGCATTTGCCCGCATCAGGTTCACGATCTGCAACGGACGCTCCATTACCACCCGATCCGGAACATACACGAACACCCCGTCTTGGGCAAATGCCGTGTTCAACGCCACCAATCCATCCGCATCCGCCGATTTCGTGTACTGGTTATAATGTTGTTCAAATAACTCCTTGTATTTCACGCTAGCCTCTGCAATGCTGCAAATTACCACGCCTTCAGGTATTTCCGGCATTGCATTCTCCTGCACGAACCAACCGTTGATCGTCAAAATCAGATTGGTATCCAGATTCGGCACGTGACATTTGAATATCTCGCCTACTTCAACCTCTTGCTTGATATACTTCAGCACCACCCTATAATCCCGGTCAAATACCGGTAAGGTATCCGCATAAAGATAATCCTCCGTTTTATAGGGGATTCCTCCCAAAGCTTCGAAACGTTGAAAAGCCTCCTCCCGGTGTCGGTTCATCACGTCACCGCATCCTTCTTGCAGTAAACGTTGTCCCTCCCGAAACAGAGTCGCAAAATCATTATTTATCTTTTCTAATCTTTCCATCTTCTATTACTTACCGGACTCAACTTCCTGTTTAATCCAATCATAACCATATTTCTCTAGCTCCAGCACTAGCTCTTTGCCAGCCGTTTTCACGATACGACCGTCATACAACACGTGTACGACATCCGGCACAATATAATCCAGCAAACGCTGGTAGTGAGTGATCACGATAGTAGAATTATCCGGACGTTTCAGTTTGTTTACCCCACTAGCAACAATACGTAATGCATCAATGTCCAAACCGGAATCTGTTTCATCTAGAATAGCCAGTTTCGGTTCCAACACCGCCATCTGGAATATTTCGTTCTTTTTCTTCTCTCCACCGGAAAAACCTTCATTCAGAGAACGGTTCAACAAACGACTGTCGATGTTGACCATCTCCATCTTCTCCCGGATCATTTTTAAGAATTCGCTTGCCGGATAAGGAGGTAATCCCTTGTACTTACGTTTCTCGTTTACCGCTGTCTTCAGAAAATTAACCGTACTCACCCCCGGAATCTCTACCGGATACTGGAAACTCAAGAAAATCCCTTCCCGTGCCCGGTCTTCTGCCGGAAGGTCCAACAGGTTCTTCCCATTAAACCAAACCTCTCCCTCCGTCACCTCGAAACACTCCCGTCCTGTAAGTACAGCTGACAAAGTACTCTTTCCAGCCCCATTCGGCCCCATAATTGCGTGAACTTCTCCGGCATTCACCTCCAAATCAATCCCTTTCAAGATTTCTTTTCCGTCTATCGCGGCGTGTAAGTTTTTTATCTTTAGTAAACCCATTTCATTTTAGATTTTAAATTTTAGATTTTAGATTTCAACCACTCGAACCATCTCTACTCCAAAATCATAAATCGTAATTCATAAATCGTAAATCTATAAACTTTTAGTCTTTATCCCTTAACTTTTAGTTTTCTTATCCAACGCTCCCCGCTAAACTAATTTGCAACAATTTCTGAGCCTCAACGGCAAATTCCATTGGCATCTTGTTGATCACATCTCCGGCATACCCCTTAATGATCAAACCGATAGCATCTTCTGTTGAAATTCCTCGCTGGTTGCAATAGAATATCTGGTCTTCCCCGATTTTAGAAGTCGTTGCTTCATGCTCTACCTGTGCCGTAGGGTTCGCCACTTCCAAGTAAGGGAACGTGTGAGCCCCGCATTTATCTCCCAAAAGCAAAGAGTCACATTGAGAGAAATTCCGAGCATTCTTACAGTTTTTCACCACCTTCACCCGTCCCCGGTAAGAGTTGGAACTATATCCCGCGGAAATACCTTTCGATACAATCCGACTACGGGTATTATTCCCGATATGAATCATCTTGGTCCCCGTGTCAGCCTGCTGGTAATTATTAGTTACAGCCACAGAGTAAAATTCGCTGACAGATCCATCTCCCTTCAATATCGTACTCGGGTATTTCCAAGTTATAGCCGAACCTGTCTCTACCTGAGCCCAAATCAATTTAGCATTCTCCCCTTTACAGATTCCTCGTTTCGTCACGAAATTATAGATACCGCCTTTCCCGTTTTTATCTCCCGGATACCAGTTTTGCACGGTACTGTATTTTACTTCCGCATTCTTCTCTACCACAATCTCCACTATAGCCGCGTGTAATTGATTCTCATCCCGCTGCGGTGCGGTACACCCTTCCAGATAGCTCACGAAACTCTCCTCTTCCGCCACGATCAAAGTACGCTCAAACTGTCCCGTGTTCGCCGCATTAATTCGAAAATAAGTGGATAACTCCATAGGGCAACGCACTCCTTTCGGAATATAAACAAATGATCCGTCACTAAACACGGCCGAATTTAATGCCGCAAAAAAGTTATCCGAATAGGGAACAACCGAACCCAAGTAACGTTTCACCAAATCCGGATGATTCTTCACCGCCTCGGAAAACGAACAAAAGATCACCCCACGCTCTGCCAGCGTCTCCTTGAACGTCGTCTTCACCGACACGCTATCCATCACGGCATCAACCGCCACCCCGGATAATGCTTTTTGCTCATCCAAAGGAATTCCCAACTTATCAAATGTCGCTTTCAATTCTGGATCGACCTCATCCCACGATTTTTTCACCTCTTGTTTCGGGGCCGCATAGTACACGATATCCTGATAATCAATAAGTGGGATCTCCAATTTCGCCCACGTGGGCATTTTCATCGTAAGCCAATGCCGGTAAGCCTTCAAACGGAATTCCAGGAGCCATTCCGGCTCTTCTTTCTTTTGTGAAATCAAGCGGATCACCGATTCATTTAATCCTTTCCCAATCATCTCGGTTTCCACATCAGAAACAAAACCGTATTTATACTCACCCTCTGTTACTTCATTCAATATATCGTCTTGTTCTTTAGCCATAATTTTTATACCCTATTTTATCAATCTGTGCAAAAGTACAAAAAAATATAACCTGTCAATCATCTATCAGGTAGATAATATCTATTACGTGATAAATCAGTATTATGATTCATTCTCATTCACAAAATACCTCTCCATAAACCTGTAACATAAGGCAACCACATTATCATTTGCTCGATTCATCAATTTAGCGTATTTTTGTTTTGAATATTAAGAACTGAAACATGAGTGAAAACAAACCATTGACGAAACTATCCACGTTAGGGGAGTTCGGACTGATCCACCACCTGACACAAGATATAAAATTAAAAAACAAATCTTCCCTGAAAGGAGTTGGTGACGATGCCGCCGTACTCGATTACAAGGACAAAAAAGTACTGGTCAGCACGGATATGCTGATTGAAGGGGTACATTTCGATCTAGCTTATGCCCCATTGAAACATTTAGGATACAAGGCTGTTGCAACAAACGCCAGCGATATATACGCCATGAACGGAACCCCCCGACAAATTACCGTTTCCCTTGCCGTTTCTAACCGTTTCTCCCTAGAGGCAGTCGATGAATTGTACGAGGGGATTTATCTTGCCTGTGACCACTACGGGATCGACCTCGTGGGCGGTGATACAACCTCTTCACAAACAGGAATGTGCATCAGCATCACGGTTATCGGGGAAGCCGATGAAGAAGACATCGTTTACCGTAACACCGCACGAGAAAATGACTTAATTTGTGTCAGCGGGAATTTAGGAGCCGCTTACATGGGACTTCAATTACTAGAAAGGGAAAAAGTCGTATTTAAGGAAAATCCCCATGCACAACCGGATTTCTCCGGGTATGAATACATTCTTGAACGCCAACTCAAACCGGAGGCCAGGATGGATATTATCCAATTACTCAAGGAAAAAGGTATTAAACCGACTGCCATGATGGACGTTTCCGACGGTCTCTCGTCCGAGGTATTACACATCTGCCACGATTCCGGTCTCGGTTGTAATATCTACGAAGAGAAAATCCCGATTGATTACCAAACTTTCAAAATGGCCGAGGAACTTAACATGAACGCCACCGTGTGTGCTCTTTCCGGGGGAGAAGATTACGAACTATTGTTCACGGCCCCACTCGACGCTTACGACAAACTAATTACCATGGAAGAAATCAGTATCATCGGACATACTTGTGCAAAAAGCGAAGGTTATAATTTAATCACCAAGGACGGTAATTCATTTGAACTGAAAGCCCAAGGCTGGGTAAACTTTAACCCGTCCGAAGAAAAATAACAGACAACCATGAACAAACTGGAAAACGTACTTGACGAATCTTTACTACACACTGCCAGTGGGGACCGGAAGGCCCTCCGCCTGTTACTAAAGAAAGTTATCCCCGATCGTTTTCATTATTACCATGAAAGCTGGGCTATCACCCGCCAAGAGGAATATGCCGATTTGTTATACAAGATTCTCCTACTCGAACTGGATGAAGAAGAAGAGGAAAGCATCGAGCTGGCAGAACTCGCTTATCTGGGCATCAGCGAGTGCATCTCGTCTGCCCCGGCACACATCTACGAGTGTCTCAAAAAGCGTATCATCCTGATGCACTATTTCGCAGACTATTTCACGGATAGCCTAATCGAAGTCTTTTTGAAAAAATACCGGGAGAACAACTTGTTGGAAGCCCGAAATCTAGCCTTGGAATCCATCGAACGGATGCAATTGTTTGATATTTTCTTGATAGAACAGAATTTCGATGACCGTATCGACCGGGATGAACAATTGACTGATGTCTGCAACGGCATAGAACTCGCTCCCAACCTCACGGACGAAGAACTGACGGAAGCACAATTAATGCACCAAGTATTATACGCCTATCTGAAGGCGAAGTACCGCAAATGATATAAAAAAACAGAGAGCTTTCTCAAACTCTCTGTTTTCTTGATTCTTAACGATTCGAATTAAATCTTCTTTCTCTTGGGAATCTTTGCCCTCTATCGTCGCCACCTTCTTCTCTGGGTCTAGCCTTTTTCACAACGATTTTTCTTCCTTGGAATTCAGTTTCGTTTAAGGCATTGATTGCGTTGAAACCTTCCGTTTCATCTTCCATCTCAACAAAACCAAAACATTTAGAGTTACCAGTTTCTCTGTCCATAATAACTTTGGCTGAAGAAACAGAACCATGCTCCGAGAAAAGAGCCTGTAAGTCCTCACTTGTGGTCGTAGAACTTAACTTTGCTACAAAAATATTCACAATAAAAATAATTAAAATTAATAATACATATAGAAGGGTACGTAGAGGTATATCTTTGGTTTCAACGATAAACAACTATTTATCTTCTAATGCGACAAATATAAGTAATTTCTTAACAATCAAAAATTAATCACGCATTTTTTCTTTATTTTACACTAAATTCATTCCCTCATCATAGACGCTGAATCTCAGCTCATTTTCCAACTCCCGATTTCACCTCCATCATTTTTTTTAATTATCTTCTACTTTTTTCTCCCTAAACGCTTGCAATTTCAAAAATTTCCCCTACCTTTGCACCCGTTAAACAATAACGATGGTGCCATAGCTCAGTTGGTAGAGCAAAGGACTGAAAATCCTTGTGTCCCCGGTTCGATTCCTGGTGGCACCACTGATAAAGAGAGAGTTACAAAAGTGACTCTCTTTTCTTTTATAGCTGTTTTTAGGTTTTTTGGATAGGATGTTTAAACCATGTTTAAACCGAAATTTACACATGAGCACTTCTGTTTCATTAGTTCACGACACATTAAAAATTGGAAATCACCCGTTAATGCTAAGAGTTACTCAAAATCGAAATAATCATCGTTACCCGTAACATAGCTAAATATCTACCTGAAAAGATTGATGAGCGTTCAAAAGAAAAGACATTCGATATGTTGTAATATATCCAAAACAAGGTATACAATCCCGACACAAGTACAATCAAAGAAAAAGTATCTTTTACAGAGAATACTCTTCCACTTCCGGAAAAGCGAACACCATGCCTGTCGGAGAGGCAACGGCAGTCCCCCCCGTTTGCTCGGGGACGAGTCCATTCCCATCCCAACAATTTACTGTAAAACTCCGCCAGTACGCCGGCATTATTACAATCAATCACGATATTAAACTCTCCCGCACATGATAACAGAGAGGGGAACATTCGAGTTCCCCTCTCCCCAGACACAATAATCACCCCGTCACTTACCGTCGCTCACGATACACCACGTCTTTAATTCTCGCAAATCCGTGATATTCCGCCCGTTTCGTCACGCTGTTATTCACCCCGTCAACCGGATAGAATCCCAACTTACCCCCGTTATTATCCGAGGCATCAGTATTGTAAGATCCCACCATCAACTCATACTGTCGGGCCATGAACTCGTCAGATTGATTATTCAAATCCTTTAAAGAACATTGGCGATACAGGTTGAATTTCAACATCGTCACAACCTCATGCTCTCCCAAAGCGATACTATTCATCGGATAGGTCGTATTTGTTCCCAGATTATCCAGGTACACCTTATTTCCCACGGCATAAAACATATAAGGAAATTGAGAATGGAAAGCGAAAAGCGACGCCTTATCCAAATCAGGTGCATTCAAATCCTTGTACATGGACTCCGGGACATACCCGTTACCCGACATATTGATCCCGTAAATACAACGTTTTCCCCCGGCATCCTGCAATATGGCATAAACCAGCCCGTTGGAATAACGAGTACTCTCCATGTACACCAAATCCATTCCCGTCTTGAAAGTGAACAAATCCCCCTCCTTGTCCCGGATAGGATTCAAAACCTGCATCAGGAAATCAACATATCCCTGTTTCCTCCCCATGAAACGCTGGTTATCCATATCATAGAACACGGCAGCTTTCCCATTCCCCGGACGGGCCATACTCTCCCCGATATACGGGGCAACCCTGTAGGTCGGGGCTTCTCCACGAGCGGAAGTATTGATCGGCTTCTCGAAAGCGGCACCAGGAATACTCTGAGGAAGGCTTTGGAACAGACACTCAAGAAACATCCAGAAAACCAAAACAACCCAACAACAAATAATTGATGCAATCAAAGCAAATCCAACTATTACAAGAAGGGAATTGATTTATCTGTTAAACAGTACCGAGGGAAGTATAAAACACCACTTATCCCAACTAACTAAAAAGGGAATAATTAAAAGAGAAGGCTCCGATCGGACGGGCAGATGGGTCGTGAATGAATATCCGCAATAAAAGCTGTTAACTCAAAAACGAACACCTTTTTCTTCTAATTCAGAATTCCCAAATCCCTCTTTTGAGATTAAAAACCTATATTTGAAACCCGATAAGAAAAACGTTTCTTATTCGTTTCAACATCAAAGTATATATTTACGATTAAATGTTAGCATACACATATATAAGCAAAGGAAACTTCAGATTCCAAGAGAAGCCGATACCTCAAATATTTCAAAATAAGATTGTATTTACTTATAAAACGAGTTCACAATAACCACTACATATCCTCCAACGATAGGTAAACCCTATCAATCTGATATTTTGGCAATAACTTATTCTTAAGATGCTCTACTTTTGCTGCCAATAACTCTGGCTTGAAGTTCTTCTTTTGTCGCTTTACTTCTGCTGCTACTGCTTGATTTTTCTCCAATTTCAGAGCAACAATATCAATTTCGTTCTGATTACCTTTAGGTTCCCACCATGAACCAATGGCTCTGTACTGGAAACTTTCAGCAAACTGTTGTTTGAAATATCTTTCCAGCATAATGCCCGAATAAGTCGGGTAGTCTGATTTGATAATAGCCTGTAAACCAATAAAGTTCTTTATCTCTATCAGGGAGCGATGACGGTCGAAATAATTGAACCAAAAACGAATAAAGTTGTCCTGTATTTCATATCGAACAGCTTGACTTCCCTCTTTTGCCAATATTGGGCGTTGACGAACAATGATGTTGTAATCTTCAATAAGTCGTTTGATTTGACCGCCTATGCTTTTATCTCCTAATGCAGTTTCTATTTCGGGTTGTGTATTGACACCGCCCGAAATGGCACTCAGGATAGAGAAATAGGTGGCATAGTTTTTCCCAAACTCTTCTATCAACAGGTTTTTCCCTTCATCGGTAAAAGGAGAGTTTTCCCGAACCATAAATGAAATCATTTCATCTATGTTCAATGTGATGTTGTCGCAAAACAACTCAACATACTTAGGAACTCCACCTGTAAAGGTATAGAGCGCAAGCAAATCATCATTGGTGTAACTTGGATTGTAATCACGCATAATTTCTTTCAGCGTGTTTAAATCAAAAGCCGATAATTTGATGATATTGTCTGCTCTGCCGAATAGAGGCTCTTTATTGTTCTGGAATATTTTCTGCATCAATGAATAAATAGAGCCGGATACAATCAGATTCATTTTTGATTTCTTTCGATAGGTGTCCCATATATTCTGCATATCGCTATACACCGATTCGTTGATGTTGTAGAACTCCTGAAATTCATCTATAACAAGATTGAACGGTTTCTGCGAAGCCAACTCCATTAGATATTGGAACAAAGACCGAAAGGTGCGTATTTCAGCAGGAATAAAAGTATCAAGCGATTGACTGATAATAGGAATAAATTCGGAGCAAAGCGTTGCTTCGCTTTTACGACCAACAAACAGATAGACAGTCGATAAGCCTTCAACTGACTTCATAATAAGGCTAGTCTTACCAATCCTTCTTCTTCCGGTTACTACTGTCAGACGAGAATAGTCGCTGAACGATAAATTTTGTATTCGTTGCAACTCTGCCAATTCACTTGTTCTATTATAAAACTTCATGTTTTTATCTTTGTTATTTCCGTAACAGTTACGGCGGTTACAAAGATAGAAAAAAGTTTGGATATGCCCTCATCTTTCTCTATTTTAAACCAATAAATACTTTTCTTGAACACTAATCCGTTATTACCGTGCAAGTCAAAGAGCAAGTGACCGCACAAGTCAACCCAACAAATTTAGCCGTAATGAAAAACATATATATAATATAATTTTGTCTTATCTACATCCTTATATTCAGCAGATTATCTTCAAGCGAAAGATATAAATAATTTGCATTGACATACAAATCGTGTCCTTTATTGCAAATTATTTATTAGCCTCCAAACAAATGGGAGTAAGTTACCCAGCAAATAATGGTAAAATAAAAAGAACATCTAACCTAGGATTTATACACAAATATATTCCAAATAAAGGACAAATAAGTTCCAAATACTACCCCTTACTCAGAGCTCATTCGAAGCTCAAACATTGATCATCCATAATGGGATGACTAAGCCACGTGTAAGCTTCGAATGATCTTCGAGAAAAAGGTAGTTTCTCTATTACATTTCCATTCTTTTTCTCCTAGTTCTCACTAGAAACGCAAACTTTGCGGATATAAATCACGGGGAATACAAAATTTTCCTGTTTGCGAAAACATATAAAGCCAATTCGGAAAACCATCTCACGTAAATATTACAATCCCTTTAATGATTTCAGAATTTTCTCGAACTCCGGATTCGAAGGACGAGGCATATCCAAATGAACCACTTTACCCTCTTTATCCAACAAAATATAACGAGGAATCGTGGTAACCTGATAATAATGTACAAAAGAGAGCCACTTCCGGTCGAACACCAATTGAGTACCCTTTAAAGGATTTTGTTCTAAAAAACTGAATCCACTCCTTCTTATTGAGATCTATCGCGATACTAACAAAAAAGATATTCTTCTTTTTAAATTTCTCTTGAATCTTCTCCAGATAAGGAATCTCCTTTTTACAGGGAGCGCAATAAGTCGCCCAAAAATCAATCAAAACGTATTTCCCTCTAAAATCCTTTAAAGAATAGATTTTCCCATCTTTATCTTCATATTCAAAGTCGGGAGACTGATCTCCAACTTTTGCCCCTTCTTCTCCATCAGCAAAAGCGTGGATAGAAAACAACATACACAAGCACCATACAATAATTTTCATAACTGATCATTTTATTATTTGTTCATACTCATTTATTTCAATATCATAAAAACCGGAAGACTTAAAATCCCCCAACAAATATTTTGCAAAATGCGAACGCAACTTATTCTCAAAATACTAGGCAGAAACCCCATCATACGTGTGCCGCCCGCGTGGCAACAACACGAACTCCACATCTTTACCATGATTAATGAAAGCATCCACCATGCGAATCGTTTGCAAGAGTACGGCTTTTGCCAAAGGAATCATCGTCACCTCATCCCATATGGCAAAGGGTTTGGAATTTGATGAGGTGATCATTCCACAAGCGAACAACACCAACTACAACACACTGATTGATAAAAGCATGCTTTACGTTGCCGTGACAAGAGCCATGCACAAACTAACCATCACGCATTGGGGTAACCCCAGTCGATTTATTCCCTAGACCAGTCCTTACACACATCGATCCACTCCCGGCAACGGGAACAATTCTCTATTTTTTTTGATGGATAACTCGACAGCACTATTACTTGTCCTCGCAACCTATCAAAACGTTTGAGCGAAACATCCAAGAATACACGAGTTTCCTTGAGAATAACAAAAGGGCAAACATCTCCGGATACGTATCCTACAAAATCATCCCGAGCTTAAGACCCGGGATGAACTGCAAAATCCAATTTATTACTTTTGAGAAGTAATTTCAGCCAATAAAAGAGTCTTATCAGACTGTTTCTTCACGTTCACGATGATTTTCATTTGTTCAAAGAATCGTTTTATTTTCTCGTCAATACCGGAAACGTAAATCATTTTTATACCGCAGTCCACTAACCACTGGATAAAATAATTCATATTCCGATTTTTCACTTCACTATTCTTTATAGAAACGACTTTATCATCTTCTGTCGTAATCGTAGATACTTTAATCGCCTTTTTCCCGATATTCTCATCGAGGTGGCAAAGTTGGTTATCTTGGAAAAACAAAGCTGCTTTCATAACTTTATTTTGTTGGTTTATATTTCATTTATTACAAAAATCACACCGCACCATACGAGAGAAAGATTATAAAAGTTTATTTTTTATTCTTTAATAAATAACATATTTCCTAATTACACCTCCAAAAGACAAGATTTCCCAAACAAGCCTCCTAAAAGCAGATAGCAACCATTTCTTTCTAACATTTTAGAAGACCATACCAAAATACACGGATATAAGAATTTTCCCCCCGGACACTTTTTAAATAGGCATCGTTAATAAAGCACCACATTTTCACCTAACATATTAATCCTATCAACACTATAATTTTTTCGAAACATACCTTATATTTGAACCCTAATAAAAAATACTTTTTATTAATTACAATATTCAGTATATATTTACGACTAAATGTTAGCATACACATACATAAGCCAAGGGAACTTCCGTCTCCAAGAGAAACCGATTCCTCAAATAAAGGACACACGGATGCCATCGTCCGTGTCACACTTGGAAGTATTTGTACCAGTGATCTACACATCAAACACGGAAGTGTACCCCGTGCCGTACCGGGCATTACCGTTGGGCATGAAATGGTGGGTATTGTAGAGCAAATAGGAGTAGACGTTACGACCGTGAAACCCGGGGACAGGGTGATCGTTAACGTAGAAACCTTTTGTGGAGAGTGTTTTTTCTGCAAGAAAGGATTCGTGAACAACTGTACTGATCCCAATGGCGGGTGGGCGTTGGGTTGCCGCATTGACGGGGGACAGGCCGAATACATTCGTGTTCCTTATGCCGATAGTGGGCTCAACCGCATTCCCGACATAGTGAGCGATGAACAAGCTCTTTTCGTGGGCGATGTATTTGCCACCGGATTTTGGGCCGCACGCATTTCAGAGATCACGGAAGACGACACTGTACTCGTCATCGGGGCCGGGCCAACCGGGATATGCACCCTGCTTTGCGTGATGCTAAAGAAACCGAAACGAGTTATTGTCTGCGAAAAATCACCCGAAAGGATTCAGTTCGTTCGGGAACACGACCCTGATGTACTGGTAACCGAACCGGAAAGATGTAAAGAATTCATTCTTCAACATAGTGATCATGGCGGGGCTGACGTGGTACTGGAAGTTGCCGGGACCGATGATACGTTCCGCATGACATGGGAATGTGCACGCCCCAACGCCATTGTAACAGTGGTTGCCCTCTACGACAAACCGCAACTTTTGCCATTACCCGATATGTACGGTAAAAACCTTACTTTCAAGACGGGGGGGAGTAGATGGCTGCGATTGCGCCAAAATTCTTCGGTTGATAGAAGAAGGCAAAATTGACACTACCCCACTCATCACTCACCGATTTCCATTAAATGAAATCGAAGAGGCCTATCGCATTTTCGAGAATAAACTTGAGAGTGTGATAAAAGTAGCGATAACAGAAAAAAAGTAAACACTGTATTCAAATAGACAAGAGTTTATTCCCGAAACATCCCGATAAAACCATACACTTCTCGCAGGACAAATGACATCTTGCTAGAAAAAATCAAAGGTATTTCCAACGCTATACATACGCTTACATTCCTTCGTTATCTCTTTCTTATAGTATCGTTAAAATCCCCTCCTATAAAAACGAAGAGATAAGGAAAGGATAAGAAAGACTTGACGAAGAGATGTAAGCGATAGGCAAAGGATGGATAAGCCTATTCCTCTTGCCATCCTTTGCACACGTCAATCCAAGCGGTGTAACCAGAACTGTCTTCCAATTCCTTTATCGACAAATCGACAGCACTGTTACTTGTTCCCGCAGCTGGGTAAACAATGGCAAAACGTTTGAGAGATATATCTAAAAAGACTTTCGTTCCTTGAGGAATGGCAAACGGGCACACGCCGCCGGGAGCGTGTCCGATGTAGTTTTCGACTAATTCCCCGGGAATCATTTTAGCTTTTTGGTGAAAGTAGTCCTTATATTTTTTGTTATCCACCCTTGCATCACCAGCAGTAACAATCAAAATGGGATCATCACCCAAAAGAAAGGACATCGTTTTGGCAATACGTTCCGGTTCACACCCGACCGCAATGGCCGCCTCCTCCACGGTTGCACTTGATTGATCCAATACATGAATCCGTTGCCCCAACCCCAAGGTATCAAAATATTGTTTTACTTTTTCCAATGACATAGACGAACCTCTTTTCTTTTATTCAAGTTGACAAAGATAAGAAAGTAACACGCTTTACCCTCCTCTAAAAAGCATTTTTTATTCCGAAGAATTTTCCCAGATTTGTAACAATCAGATAATTGTTTTTATGATTATTACCACCACGATCGTATACTATTCATGCGGGAGCAAGACCATAAACAAAGCAACTTACGAGGGACAGGACATTTCCGGGATCGCGCAAATCGTTGTAGATAAAGACACGAAGAACACGACGTTGAATATAACAACAAACGGGAAATGGACTCTATACACGGGGCCTTCCGTTGATTCGATTGATTTCTCAACCCCGTTTGCCCAAGGCAAAGGAAACGAAACCGTTCAACTCCCGTCTCCCGATAAAAGATACTACCAACTGGTAACCAACAAAGGAAAAACGATATTAAGCGAAAGACAATTACCCATGGCCGGGGGATACAATTTCAGGGATTTGGGCGGTATAAAGACCAAAGACGGGCGTTTCACGAAATGGGGGAAAATATTCCGTTCCGACGATTTACACAACCTGACAGCGGCAGACCTGGACTATTTGGCCGGAATCCCGATCAAAAGCGTGGTCGATTTCAGGGGCAAGAACGAAGTAGAGGCCGCACCCGACAAGCTCCCCCAATCTACCCGGAATTCCTATCCCCTATCCATTGATCCCGGCAACGTGATGTCCTTGATCGAACTTACTGATCTGAACGCCATGCAAATGGATAGTATCATGATGCAGATGAACACGCTTTTCGTCACGGACAGCACGTTTGTCGACAAATACAGGATCTTTTTCAGATTATTACAAGATGAACAAGAAGTTCCTCTTCTTTTCCATTGTTCTGCCGGGAAAGATAGGACGGGTATGGGAGCCGCACTGATCTTGTACGCACTGGGGGTAGACGAGGCGACCATCATGCAGGACTACCTCGCATCAAATATTTATTTGGACAACAAGTACGCCAAGGAACTGGAGAGAAACCCGGAACTGAAATCCGTGCTAACCGTAAAACGGGAATTCCTACAAGCCGGGATTGACCGGATAAAGCAAGATCATGGCAGCGTGGAAAATTTCCTTAAAAACGTGTTGAAAGTAGACCTTGCCAAATTCAAGGAACGGTACTTATATTAATGTATATCGTTTTTGACTATATTTGCACCCGAATAAAATATCTCGTGAGGTATATATTTTTAAATAAACGGGTGATGTATTTTTTTAATCATTTTCAAGTAAGCCTAATACTACTATTTCTCTTCCTTCTTTCCGGTTGTCACGGGAAAACGGACGAAAAGGAGATCGTGATCATATCCACGAACGATGTTCACGGACAGATTCAGCAATTCCCGAAACTGGCGACATTCGTAGACCGGGTGAAGGCCGAATACCCAAACGTGATTCTAGTGGACGCAGGTGATCGATTCACGGGTAACCCGTACGTGGATTACGCGGAAGAAAGAGGCTTACCGATTATCACGTTGATGAATGAACTGGGATACGCAATAGGCACGTTGGGAAATCATGAGTTCGATTTCGGACAAAAAATTCTTCGGACAAGAATAAACGATGCAACTTTTCCGATTATTTGCGCAAACATAAACTCCTCCCAAAGTGAGTTGGATAGCATCGCACCCTATTACATCATCGAGAAAGACGGGATCAAACTCTGTTTCCTCGGTCTCATTCAAACCGAAACGGACAACATCCCCAGCACAAACCCGGAACATTTACAGAAAATCACGTTCGACAATTACCTTGACAAGATTGAAGATTACAGGAAATTGAAATCGTCGTGTCATGCTTTCATCGGATTGACCCACCTAGGCGTGGATTCCGACTCGATATTGGCAACACGAATGCCGGAACTGGATATGATCATCGGCGGTCATTCCCACACGTTACTGGAAAAGCCCAAACGAGTAAACAACGTGTTGATCGGACAAACCGGAATCAAATTACAATATGCCGGATTGACAACCCTGAAATTCAAAGGGGGAAAACTCACGGAACGTATCTATAAATCCTGCCTGATCGATACGATTACTCAAGCGGATTCCAGCATGACAGAAAAAGTGAAGTTCTTTGTCAATCCCCCCCGTTTCAAACAAATCATTGGAACGGCAACTCTTCCGTTCGAATCACGGGAAAGCATTGCCAACCTTGTCACAGATGCCATGTTATCAGCCTCCTCATCCGACATCGCTTTCTACAATCAAGGAGGAATCCGCATTACGCAACTGCCTCAGGGAGACATCACGCTGGAACAACTTTTTTCAATCGAACCTTTCGGTAATCACATCGTCACTCATGAAATGTCGCTAAAAGAGATAAAAGCACTGATATTAAACCGTTTTAACCGGGAAGATCACGCCATTGACCTGTTCGTCTCGCCCGGTAATTATACGATTATCCGGGATCAACAAGGAAACGGAACAGATGTACTTATTCAAGACCGGAACGGAAAACCACTGGTTGACGAACAAATTTACAAAGTCGCCTTAAACAACTACGTGAGTGTTGATTACGATTTCCCGGACAGGGGAAAAGGACAGCACACGGATATTTCGGTAGTAAACGCCATGATCAAGTTCGTTCAATCCCACCAACCCGTTCAACCCACGCTGAGGCGCACTTATATTAAATAGTCTAAAACTCCGATAGGCTTTACAGCTCTTGGGATACAGGCACCTTCTTCTTTTTTAAAAAACCTTCCTTTATTGAGTTCAAATATAATAATAAAAAATGAATACTCGCAACAGGTGTTCATTATTAATATATATTGGTTATCAATGATATGTATTAATAATTTCGTGCTTAACTATTTGCTCGTGATTCTTTTTTAGAAGTATAATTTAAGGAACGTTTTGTGATACGATAAAATGTATCGTCATGCTGCTTGACAGCACGGTTGAATGATGATTTCCCCATGGGGAATGTGGATAATATCTTGGAATGCACGAAAAAGAGATGATAGAAACCATCCTTAAAGGTGACCAAAGAGCCTTTAAGTTATTAGTCGACACCTATCAATTGATGGTTGTCAACACTTGCTATGCGTTCGTGCATGACCGGGACGAGGCAGAAGACATTGCCCAAGACGTATTCGTTCAAGTCTTCGAATCCCTCGGCAAATTCCGGTTTGAAAGCAAATTATCCACGTGGTTGTACCGGATAGCCGTAAACAGGTCGATCAATCACTGCAAATCACCCCGGGGACGAGCGATCAAAATAGACATTGATTCATGGAAACAACAAGAGGTTGCACAAACCATTGAAATGCCCCAGCAACAAATACTGGAAGAACAAGAACAAATAAAATTGTTACATAAAGCTATCGACAAGCTCCCCGAAAACCAACGTACGGCTTTAATACTAAACAAGTACGAGGAGCTTTCATACAAGGAAATCGCAGATGTCATGGGGGTCTCTCTTTCCTCCGTGGAATCACTTCTTTTCCGTGCAAAAAATAATCTTGAGAAAATATTCAACACGAAATAAAAGACATTGCCATGAAAAAGATGAATAAAAAATATTTGATTTACTGGGTGAACATTATTCTGCTGATGTTGAATACGGCTCTCCTCGTATTCTTTTGTTTTACTCCCGACAAAACAGTCTACAAGAATGAAGATTCCACTATATCCAACGAATTCTTACGCGAAGAACTGAATTTCACGGATGAGCAATATAAACTCATCAACGAATTAGATAAAGATGTCCTAAGAAGACACCAAACCGTATTAAAGCTACTCTGCCAAAGACGTTATCAGATGTTGAACGAACTGGCAAAACCCAATCCATCCACGGAAGAGCTGAACAAAATTGCCACGTCCGTGGGACACTTGCATAAAGCACTGAAAACACAAACAGCACGACATTTACTCAATATAAAAAAGGTATGCACCCCGGAACAATCGAAAAAACTCGAAAAAATGTTCATCGATTTACTGGAGATTAACAAACATTGTTCGGAATGTGCAGAAAAATGTACGGATCAAGAAAAATGCAAAAGATGTAATAAGTTCCACCATTACAAGAACATAGAATCCGATTCACTAGAGACAAACAGAGATTCTACAAAAAATATTACGAAATAATGAAAAAAAGTATCTTGCCAGCGCAAGTTTTTATAATAAAGTCTGTCATATAACCAAAGAGAGAAAAATCATGAAAGTTGAAGAGATCATCGAAAAGGACAAAGTAAGGGAAGTGCGTGAGGACTTTTATAACGGGATCATGAAAAAGATGGCCCGAAATAAAGTGGATGATGCCGGTCCGGTGATCCGCAAAAGACACCTAGGCATGAGCATTGCCGCAGGAATTGCACTAGGCATTCTGGTGGGCAGTATACACCACCACATACACAAGACCGATCGGCAAGTGGCAATGCAGGAGTGGCTAGGAAAGTATAATATTAACGACACTAAACTTGAATGTATTGAGGACAGACTTTTTAATTAAAAACAGCTAAACCTACAAGATCTTACTATGAGTTTGAAAAAATTGTTTTTTTTAAGCACGGTCATCTTTTTGATCGGGCAAATGGACCTCTTTGCCCAATCTGAAAAGGTCAGCCTATCCGGAACTATACAAGATGCAAAATCCGGTGAGACACTCCCCTTCGTTGTGGTCAATATCAAGGACTTAAATCTATGGACCACTTCTGACATTAACGGAAAATTTTCTTTCAAGAACATAAAAAAAGGTGAATATACCCTAACCGCTTCTTGTCTTGGTTACAAAGATTATGAAATGAAAATTAATCTAAGTAAAAATATCGAGAAATACATTCTAAAATTAGAGGAACAAACCCTAGCACTAAAAGAAGTCACCGTGACCGCAACATCCGGAAACAAGCTAAACAGTTCTTCCTCTATTAAAAAAGCGGCATTGGAACACGTACAGGCTTCCAGTATCGTGGACGTGATGCAATTACTACCCGGATCGTTGACCGTTAATCCAAACTTAAACGACATCTCGAAACTGACGATCCGGGACGTCACGGGAAAAGATGCCACCAACGCTTTCGGGACTGCCGTGATCGTGGACGGGGCACGTATGTCAAATGATGCAAACATGCAAATGACCTCTACCGCTCTATCCAATCAAGGCATAAGCACTTCGGCCGGAACCGGAATCGATGCCCGCCAGATTGCCGTGGATAACATCGAGTCGATCGAAGTTATCCGGGGTATCGCCTCTGCCGAATACGGAGACTTGAACTCGGGAGCTGTAATCGTCAAGACAAAGGCTGGGAAATCCCCCCTAGAGGTACGTTTCAAGACAGACCCAAAAATCAAACAGGTCTATGCAGGCAAAGGTTTTGCCTTAGGAGACAATAAAGGATTCTTGAACATTGACGCCGATTACGTGCAATCACAGAATGACATTCGAACCCCGGCAAAATCCTATAACCGTTTGACCGCACAAATCGGTTATTCCAACGTGTTCAATCCGCAAGGAAGAGCTTTTAGTTTGAATGCTAAGCTTAAAGGTCTAACCACTTTGGACAAACAAAAAAGTGATCCGGACAAGCAATCCGAAGAAAAGACAAAAGTTGAAAATCAAGAAATCAGTTTGAATATCTACGGGAACTGGATGATAAACAAAGCTTGGTTAACCAGCCTGAAATACACCGTGGCCGGATCTCTCGGAAAACAATACAACTGGGACCACGAACAACATACAACAGTCGGGGCTGCGACCACAAATTCCATGGAATCCGGAGAACACGTGGCCGGTTTTCTTCCCTATGAATATTATAGTGATCTGAAAATCGAGGGAAAGCCCGTTTACGCACAAGCCAAACTAACGGCCAACATCTCCGGGAAATACGGAATTTTCTATAATAACTTCATGTTAGGAGGTGAATGGAGTACAAAAGGAAATGAAGGCAAAGGAAAAAGTTTCGACCCGAACAATCCGCCGACCCAGAACATTCGTCCCCGTTCATTCAAAGACATTCCCTACATCAATGAATACAGTGGTTTCATCGAGGACAAAATAAAAATTGAAATAGGCAAAAGGTCAATAGAACTTTCTGCCGGAAGCCGATTCACCAAGATTGACACGAAAGGAGCTGATTTTGACGTGATCGTGGATCCACGTTTTAACGCCCGAGTGACATTATTAGAAAATCGCTGGAACAAGAAAGGATGGGAAAGCCTAAGCATTCGTGTTGGATGGGGAATCCAACATAAAATGCCGACACTGGCCTACTTGTACCCGGACCCGGCTTATATAGACAAAGCCAGTTTCTCGTTCAAAGATGACGCTAATGATCATAAATTAGCCGTGATTACCACGAATGTATTCGAAACGGACAATGACCATTTGAAAATCCCCAAAAGTAACAATTTCGAAATTGGGGTAGATTTCAAAGTACTAAATATTAATGCCAGTTTAGCTTACTTCAAAGAGGAACTGACCCATGGATACAACCAAGCCGGCTATGCCGTTCCCTATCAATACCGGGAATATAATTACAGTTTCAGCCTGACCAACCCGGAATACGTAAACGGAGAAGTCGTGGAAAACGGGACTTCCGTGGGTTACCGCACCTTGAAAACATTCGGGGTTTTCCAACGCCCAGATAACGGAATCAAAACCGATAAATGGGGGATAGAATACTCCTTCGATTTCGGGAAGATCGACGTGATCAAGACATCAATTCTTGTAGACGGGGCATTCTTCCACACAAAAACATTCGACAATAGCCTCAAAATGATTCATGAATCCCGATATATAAACAATGAACCTTATCCCTATATCGGGTTATACGTGGGTGGTACCAATGTCGGAAATGGAAATCTTTATCAACGCTTGAACACGAACTTGCGTTTAGTGACCCATATTCCTCAATTACGTCTTGTTTTCACGTTAGGTGCTCAATGCGTGTGGATGGATAAATCGAAAGCCTTATCGAAATACCAGGGACAATGCCTAGCTTACATGAAAGACGACGACGGCAACATTATTGAAGGAAATGTAGAAAAAGACAAAACCTATAACAAGTATATTAATCCGGTAGCATACATGGATCAAGACGGTACTATTCACCCGTTCACTGAAACAGAAGCAAACGACCCGGTATTCCAGCACATGATCAAAAGCGGGAAGTCCACTTATTTCGTGGAAGATTCCCTTGATCCGTATTTCATGTTGAACCTGCGTATGACGAAAGAAATCGGGAAATTTGCCTCTCTTTCTTTCTACGCAAACAACTTCACCAATGCCAAACCTTGGAGATATTACCAATCCAGCGGTTCTGACTTTAGAGTAAACAGCGACATTAGTTTCGGTGCCGAAATCAGTCTGAAATTTTAACGGATTAAAAAAGGAATAAAGATGAAAACATATCATATACTTACACTTCTGGTCGTATTCCTTTTCACGGGATGCTTGAAAGAAGAAAAAATGAGTATCGAGGCCTTAATCAAGGTGAATATGCCGGAAGGGTTTGAAAGCATGAACCCGGAAGGGACTGACGTGAAACTATACAGCACAACTTCCGGCCTTACTTACACAAGCAAGTGTGACGCCTCCGGTATCGCAACATTTAACGTGGAATACGGTTTCTACGAAGCTGTAGCCCAACACCGGGAAAGAGGAGAAAACACGATCGACATTTTCAACGGAAGAATGGAACGAATCGTATTAAGTGAAAGCGCAAAAGATGGGGAAACTTACACGATAAACCTGACTCATGCTAAATTACAGCAGTTAATCATCAAAGAGGTTTACTACGCCTCTTGTAAAAAAGATGACGGTAAAAACTATGGAAAAGACGCTTATATGTCTATCTACAATAATTCCGACGAAATCGCTTACCTAGACAGTCTCTGCATCGGAACCGTAAACCCAGTCACGAGTAACAGTCCTAGTAACTTCACCAAACCGGACGGAAGTTTATGGGATGAAATTCCACTATTTATGATGGCATGGCAATTCCCCGGTACAGGTACAGATTACCCATTACAACCCGGAGAAGAGACGATCATCGCAATCAACGCCATCAACCACATGGATATTGCCTCACAATCCGTGGATCTTTCCAAAGCCGATTTTGCATTCTGGGATCCGCTGTTAACAGCTGCATCTGTTCCCGCACCGGGAGTTGAACCTTTAAACATGATCTGGAGAAATAACGGCACGGCATTTACCATCAGTTTGACCGGACCGGCCATGATCATCTTCAAAATTCCGACATCCGCAGCCATTAGTGCACAAGCCTATGCAGAAGACTCCAAAAATCTTCAACTGGATCCGGTAAAACCCAATGCCTCTCAAAAATACTTGATGATCCATAAAGATTGGGTAATTGATGGTGTTGAATGCGTGACAAGTGCCAGTAAAGCAAACAAACGAATTCCGAATAACATTGACGCCGGATTCACCTATATCCCGACGAGCAACTTAGGTAATTCCGTTTGTCGAAAAGTAGACGAAGTTGTCGATGGCAGAACCATATACATGGACTCCAACAATTCCAGCGAGGATTTCGAAGTAGTTCCGAACACATTAAAAAAATAGATAGACGAACTGTATCTAAAAATGAAGATTATGAAATTCAAAAAAATATATACACTTGGTCTGGGTCTACTCATCGCCGGGATGTCGGCAGTAAATGCCCAAACTCAAGACAACGAGAAGATTTTTTACCGAATGGATCGGGTCAAAGCCAACAATCCCTGGACAAAGTCTTTAAACTATGCCGGATTAACATTCAACGAGAATCAAGATTTCACTATCGTAGAACTTGATTTTCAATATGGGAAAGGTAGTTTTAGAAATGTAAATGCTCCTCATGCGTTCAATAAAACAAACCTACAAACAGAATCCTTCCGAAGATTGAATAAAGTATTCTTCTACGGGAAATTCAGTTTTGACTACATGAATCGTCTTAAAATGGGATGGTGTAATGTTATCGACCCGTACCGCTCCCCAATATTCTTTGCAGACAGTATGCCGGGACGCCAGACCATGGAGACTTACATCCTGGAAGGCGGTATCGGCTACATGCTCGGGAAACGCTGGAGCATCGGAGCCAAAATCGATTACTTAACCGCTAGTAACGCCAAGAAAAAAGATGCCCGGAACAAAAACACGTACATGAACCTGAAAGTGTACCCGGGAGTGGTTTACCGTTCTCAATACCTGAACTTGGGACTGAACTTCATTTACCAGAAAGAAACCGAAAACATTGACATCAGGACAATTGGAACAGGACGGACACCGGAGCTCCTTTCCGTTGAAGGGTTGTGGTTCTACACGTCGGAACAAGTAAATTCAACTACCAGTATTATCCGGGACATTCGGGATGAATCCTTGGGCGGTGCCGCACAAGTGGAATTCCATTCCCGCCGAATCCGCTTCTTTAACCAATTCTCCATGTTAGAAAAGAAACAGGAAGTTTTCAAGGCCAACTACAATAAAGAGTGCGGGGGAGAAATGAAACAACGTGCGTATAATTACACCGGGGCTTTCAATGTCAGCGGAGAAAAATACAATCACTATATTAACCTGCAAGCCGATTTTTCGAACATGCTAGGCTACGAGAACATCCAACAAAAAGAAGTCATAAACCAAAACAGCACTTGGACACAATTCGGGAAAAAGAATAAATCTTCCATCGAATCCATCGTTTACGACGCAAATTACAACCTGTTCCGTAATCGCACCGCATACAACAGTTGCTGGAACGCACAAATTGGGGCTAAAGGCTTTTATGCGGAAAGAGTGTACCGTCTCTACCCTGCCAAATTCCAACAAATATTAAGAAACACAGAAGGTTACCTTTCACTCGAAAAAAACTTCCTGTTCAAAAAAGGAATGCTGGATTGCGGCATAAATGGTGCTTACACGATCGGGGGAGGCACAATGCTAAAAATGCAACTGGAAGCCGAAACGGTCTTGCCGAATATTGACGAATACCCACAACGGAAAGACTTACTGGAACAGGAATTCGAGTACATCACGTCGGATAAAATTGCTGGAGGAGTAAACGTTCGCTACACCTATTTCCTCAACAAGGAAAAAGGGATGAACTTGTACGCTATCGGTAATGTCAATTATAAAAAGTCCACCAGCGGCCTGTATGACGGTAAGGACTGGACAACCTTACAAGCCACGATAGGACTATCATTCTAGGGAATCACAAATAACAAATATAGCAAAAAGAAATGAGCAAGATTAAGAAAAATTTATGGAGACACGTACTGCAACTGGGTGTAATTGCAGTCATTGCCGGATTCATTCTGAAAGTATTTTTCGGAGGAGAACCTGCCAACGTTGAAGCCTATTGTCCGTTCGGGGGCCTACAATCCCTCGTAACTTACTTGAATTCAAACACGCTGGCATGTAGCATGTCGATCGTGCAGATTATGATGGGAGTAACCTTGGCAATCGGTGTTATTCTTTTCAGTAAACTATTCTGTGGCTACCTCTGCCCCCTGGGTACGGTAACGGAATGGATGGCCGTGTTACGCAAAAAGATGAAAATAAACATCAACATCACCACGGGTTCAGTTGTTGACAAAATTCTAAGAGCAATCAAGTACATCCTGTTATTCTGGATATTCTACATGACAATTTCCAGCAGTGAACTATTTTGTAAGAACTTTGACCCGTACTACGCTATTGCAACCGGATTCAAAGGCGAACTTACCGCATGGATGGCGGTGATTTCTATCGCCTGCTTATTCCTGGGTAACTTGTTTATCAATATGTTCTGGTGTAAATATATCTGTCCGCTCGGGGCATTAAGCAACGTGTTCAAATTCACACTTACCTTCCTGGGGCTACTGATACTCTCGTTAATCCTAGGTTATTTCGGACTACCGATGCAATGGTACTGGTTACTAGGTGCAAGCTGTGTAATCGGTTATATCTTTGAGATCGTTTACCACGAGAGTAAAGTATTCCCATTACTCCGCATTACCCGAGATGATGAAAAATGTACCCATTGCGGTTTATGTAGCAAAAAATGCCCGCAACAAATTGACGTGGCAAACTTGAAAGTCGTGAAAGACATTGATTGTACTTTATGTGGTGAATGTATGGGAGCATGTAATAAAAATGCTTTACAGATAAACCGTAAACCGGCATTCCGATGGTTACCCGCAATTCTAGTCGTTGTTCTCTTCTTCGTCGGGCTGTGGATGGGTACCCATTGGGAATTGCCGACTATTGACGAACGTTGGGGAGATCCGGCAAAATTAGAACACCTCGAATCATTTGAACGTGAAGGAATGAGAACCGTGAAATGTTTCGGTAGCTCCAAGGCATTTGCTGCCCGGATGAAAAACGTTCCAGGTGTCTACGGGGTAACGACCTACGTGAATAGATTCGCTGTCGTGGTTTACTATGATCCGAGTGAAACGAGTAAAGAAAAAGTAGAAAACGCCATGTTTACCCCGGTGAAACGGAAACTGAATACACCTCCTGCCGGAGTGGAACAATTAAAAATAATCACTTTGGGCGTTGAAAAACTATTTGACCAAATGGACGTAACCTTCTTGGGAAATATTATTCGTGAAAAAGAAGGCTTCTATGGAATCCAAACCGAATATGACTGCCCGGTAAAAGTGAAATTATTCATGGATATCAATAAACCAATCGACAAAAAAGAATTAAGAAGTATTATCGAAACCCGTGAATTCGAAATGCCGGTACATGGCGGCGGGGTCAAGAAAATCGAATGTGACTACGAGCTGGTAAACATCTCGAATCAAGTGGATACGATCGGTCGTCAGGAATTCCTCGAAATGATGTTCCCGGCAACCAAATCACGTTTCCAAATTGCCTTGAAGAAATACGGGGAAGATGCCGCCACGGCCGTTTACGAAATGCCTTACCCGGGATTAGACAAACCGTTAGTTCAGCGTCAAGTTCCCTATTTGGGAAGTTTCCTTTCCACCCAAGATGGAGTGATGGAACTCGCCACGGCACTGAACGGCGATACCCCGGTTATCCGGATCACGTATGTGAAAGAGGTACTAGACGATGATAAAATCTGGGAAATCCTTCAAACACCGAAATGGGAAATCCATTACACGAACGGGACGACCAAAGAAATTGATGCTACTCTAACCTTCAAAACACCGGGTAAAACCGTCGAATAAACACTTGTTTCCAAGAAGGAGTGTCAAAATGAATTTTGACACTTCCTTCACGGGAAACTCAAAACAATTTTACCATGCTTTCATCTTGTCAGAGTAATCCAAATGGATTACCCCGCAAGATTTATATCCATACAATTTGTAAATCACCATGATAAAATACATTATCTACACCATATTATTCATCTTGACCATCAGTCCCTTGGTGGCTCAGGACATCGGTGCAGACCAAACAATCCCAATGGATCCCGATATACGGATCGGGAAGTTGGATAACGGACTGACCTATTACATCCGTCATTCCGAGAATCCTAAAAACAGGGGGGAGTTCTACATTGTCCACAACGTGGGGGCCATGCAAGAAGAGGACAACCAGAACGGCTTAGCCCATTTCCTGGAACACATGGCTTTCAACGGGACAAAACATTTCCCGAAAAAAAACATGTTGGAATACCTTGCCAGCATCGGCGTACGATTCGGAACCAACGTGAACGCCTTCACGTCCAGAAACGCAACGGCATACAATATCTCCGAAGTTCCCTTAGTTCGGGAAACAATCATCGATACCGTGTTGCTGATGCTTCACGACTGGTCCAGTTATATCACCTGTGATTCGGCTGAAATCGAGGCTGAAAGAGGGGTCATCCGGGAAGAATGGAGAACCCGGGACATTCCCCGCATGCAGCTATCGGAACAGCTGAATCCCGTGATGTACAACCACTCGAAGTACGCAAAACGTAACGTGATCGGGGACATAAATATCATCATGAACTTCAAACGTCAGACTTTGTTGGATTTTTATCACAAATGGTACAGGCCCGACTTGCAGGCCGTGATCGTGATCGGTGATTTTGACGTGAACATGATGGAGAGCAAAATCAAGACAATTCTATCACCACTACCTAAAGCACTGCATCCGGTACAAAAAGAAGTGTATTCGGTCCCCGACAACCAAGAGCCTCTTGTCGGAATCTCGACTGATCCGGATGCAGGTGCTATGGTGGTCAGACTCATGTACAAGCTAGACCTTCCTTCTCCCAGCGAAAGACAAACCGTGAAGGCCTACAAAACCGACTTGAAAAGAAGTTTTATTTCCGAATTATTCAAGAAGAGAATCATCAACAAAGCCGCACAAGAGAATCCTTATATTCGTCAAGGATCAGTCAATTACACGGATTTAACACCCGATAAAAAGATGGTGTTCATCATGGGTGCCGTGAAAAATAATAAAGTCAATGAAGCCCTGAATGAACTCGCTATCGAAGTGGAAAGAATAAAAAAACATGGATTCACACCGGAAGAGTTCAATGAACAGCAAGCCAATATGCTTAAATCCGTCAAACTCCAGATGAACCAGAGAAAGAACCTCAAAAGCGTAGATATGGTGAAAGCCTGTTTGGCCCATTTCACCACGGGAACCCCAATCCCGCCAAATGATTTTCTTGAAAAGATGTCAGTCTCCACATTACAAAATCTGACCTTAGAGGAACTGAACCGTACAGCCCTAGAGATGTTCTCTGATGACAACATACTCATCACGATACTCGGTCCCCGGCGAGAAAACATCAGTTATCCCGGTGAACAAGAGTTAATCGCCACCGTTCGGAACGCCAAGGACCAACACCTCACACCTTACATCCACCGGACACTAAAAGACACCCGGCTAATCACGAAGACTCCAAAAGCCGGGAACATTTTGGAAGAGAAGAAAAATGACACGATGGGTACTATCGAATGGACTCTTTCAAACGGTGCAAAGGTCATCATAAAATCATACCCGAACAAAAAAGACATTGTTGACATCAAAGGATTTAGCCAAGGAGGGACCTCTACTCTACCGGAAGAAGAACTTTCCAATGGATTCATGGCCAACAATTTCTGCCAACTCATGGGAGTGAAGAATTTCTCACGAAGTGATTTAAAACAAATCAATGTCGGCAAAGTAATCTCCATTACACCGGAAATCGGGGAATATCACGAAACATTAAGCGGGTACGCAGCCAAACGTGACCTGGAAACCTTGATGCAAATGATCTACCTTTACGTCACGGAACCGAACTTTGATCAACAAGAGTTTAACCGTCAGATCGAAAAAATAAAAAGCACGCTAAATAATCGCAAGGGCCTCCCTAAAGCCGAATATAACCAAGAGATTCGAGGCGTGAAATACAACCAGCATCCAAGGAAAACAAGTATGACCCTTGAAAAAGCGAACACGATCACCTTCGAAAAGACAAAACAAATATATCAAGAACGTTTTGCCAATGCCGGAGACTTCACGTTCATTCTCACGGGAGACATTGAACTGGAAAAATTAAAACCTCTAGTGGAGACGTACATTGCCTCTCTACCGACAACAGGAATAAAGCAGGAATACAAAGATAATCACGTGCGTTACGCTAAAGGAAAAATCATCCGGCATATCGAGAAAGAGTTGACAACCGACAAAGCCTCAATCAGCGTGCTTTACACGGCAAAACTCCCTTACTCCGCCGACAACAAAATTCTCTCGGCCGCTTTCCGCTATATCCTTCGGGACAGGTACATGAAATCCATCCGCGAAGAGAAAGGAGGAGCATACAGCGTAAGCGTGAATGCAACGGAAGAGGCTGTTCCGACCAATCAGATCGCAATAGAAGTGAATTTCGACACGGCCCCCTTCATGGCCGACGAAATGCTGGAGATTGTCCAGAAAGAAATCGATGATCTCGTCAAAAATGGCCCCTCATCTTCCGAATTGGAAAATGCGCAACGTTATTTCAACAAACTTTACAAGACAAATATTTCCACCAATTCCTATTGGCAGGAAACTTTATCAGACTATTACCTACACGGAATTGACAATTTCACGAATTACGAAAACAAGATGAGCAACCTAACTCCATCAGATAGTCATAAGTTTGCCAAAACCGTGTTTGGACAGAAAAATAAAATGGAATTCGTATTACTACCAAAAAAATAACGGGATGAAGAAAATAACATTTATCAAAAGCATTATTGCTACTCTCTTAATTGCAAGTAGCACGTTTACAGCAAAGGCAGACGAAGGGATGTGGTTGATCCATCTTATGGCTCAAACCAATTACGAGGCAATGAAAGCCAAAGGGGTTGAACTCTCGGCAGAAGAAATATATAGTGAAACCACCCCTTCCTTAAAGGATGCCATCGTGGCCCTAGATTTCGGAAGCTGCACGGGAAGCATGATCTCCAAAAACGGTTTGATGATCACGAATCACCATTGTGCTTACGACGACATCCAGAAGTTGAGTAGTCTTGAACATGATTACTTAAAAAATGGTTTTTGGTCAAAAAATCAAAGCGAAGAAATTCGTATACCAGGTAAAACAGTCATGTTTCTAGATCGGGTGATCGACGTCACGGACGAATACCGAGAAGTACTGAAGAACTTCGAGAAAGATGACGGAACCATCCCATACACATCCAGAAGAGCCAATTCCGTGATCGAAAAAAAGTACGCAAAGAAAGGATTCGAAGCCTCATGCGCAGCCATGTTGCGCGGCAATAAATATTATTTATTCTACTATAAAGTGTACGAGGACGTGCGTCTTGTAGCGGCTCCCCCCACTTGTTTCGGGGCATTCGGGAAAGACACGGACAACTGGTCATGGCCACAGCACAAAGGAGATTTTGCCATGTACCGAGTGTATGGCGACAAGGATGGAAATCCTGCAAAATACTCACCAAATAACCAACCGATCACTCCGAAATACGTGCTACCCGTGTCAACAGCCGGAATTAAGGAAGGTGATTATGCTATGGTTTTAGGCTACCCTGGATCAACCGCCCGCTACACGCCCTCTTTCGGGATAAGCGAGAAAATTAACATCACGAATCCCGCCATGATTAAGGTTCGAGACACGAAATTAGCTATCCTACGGGAAGCCATGAATGCAGATGAAAAAATCAACATTCAATACGCTTCCAAATACTTCATGAACAGTAACTACTGGAAATATGCCATTGGCGAATGCGAGTACACAAAGAAATATGATGTTGTTGGTATCAAAACAGCAGAGGAGGCAAAACTAACTGCATGGATCAACGCTGATCCGACACGCAAAGCTAAATATGGTAACCTAATCGAGGAACTTCGAGCTTGTTACGCATTCGCCGCCCCCTATATGGCCACGGGCATCTATCACCGGGAAGCTATCGTAAACGGGGCTGACTTGACCCGCTTGGCGATGCGCTTTAAAGGATTTGAAAGCACCATGGAAAAACAAGGATGTTGTGTCCTACACAAAGATTGTGCTCAATGCAAAAACCTAAGACACTTCTGCGAACAATATTTTAAGGATTACGACGAACAGGTTGACCGTAAAATCTTTACTGCCATGATCGAGTTGTACGTGAAGAATATCGACCCGAAATTCTTCCCGGAAGAGATCGGTAACCTAGTAAAAAAATTCAAAGGTGATTACCAAAAATTGACCGATTACGTTTACAAAAATTCCATACTAACGACAAAAGACCGCTTGTTTACTTGGCTAGACAAGGGCGTTGATAAAAAAACAATCGACAAGGATCCGGCATATCTGATCACGAAGTCCGCACAAACGAAAAACTACGAGTTACGTGATTATTTAAAAGACAATAGTCAAAAAATAGGAACTTTACGCACACTTTACATGGAAGCTCTTGTCGAGATGAACAAGGGAACCGTGCTTCCTCCGGACGCAAATTCAACGATGCGAATCACTTACGGAACAGTTGGCGGTTACTCCCCCAAAGATGGTGTTATTTACGACTACCGTTCTTCTATCGACGGCTACAAAGAAAAATATGTGGAAAATGACCCTGAATTTGACTTGAACCCGGACTGTTGGGCTGCCATCCAAAAAGGAGATTGGGGACGTTATGCCGACAAAGACGGCAAACTTTATACCGGATTCGCCACAAATCTCGACATCACGGGAGGGAATTCCGGTAGCCCGGTGATCAATGCCAAGGGAGAATTAATCGGTTTGGCCTATGACGGCAACTGGGAATCCATGGCTGGAGACCTCTATTATAACCCTAAATATAATAAATGTGTATGTGTCGACATTCGTTTTGTCCTATGGATTCTAGACAAATACGCAAGGGCTTCAAATTTACTAAACGAGATTAGCATTGTTGAATAATAAAAAATTACTATATTTGTTTGGTCAAGGAGTGAGTAATCTTGATACGAAAAGCACACTACGATTATTTAATGTTTTTAATCAATCGGTCACTGAAGCACGCACCAAAAAAGTGATCTTAGTTTGATTCCTTGACATAGCGGTCTCCGAGTGGGGCCGCTTTTTGCGTCTAATCATTACACTCGCCCATATTACAATATACACTCTTAGGTGTCTCGCTAGTAAGTTAACGGGAAGTTAACCGAAAATCAATGGAGTAACACCGTAATTTTTTTTCTGTTCTTTATCTGATTTCATCCATCGCCCCCTAATTTTCAACCCACAACGATTTGCTATTAAAAATCCTCTCGAATATACACGTTCATTAAAAATAATTTCTATCTTTGTTCCGCATTTGGAAAGATGCAGGAGTGGCTGAACTGGCACGCCTGGAAAGCGTGTAATCCTCTAAAGGGATTCCGGGGTTCGAATCCCCGTCTTTCCGCAAAGAATGACATTCTGGGAGGGACCTGGAATGTCATTTTTATTTCCCGTAAGTATACCGGGATAGGAGGTAAAATGCTACCTTTGTAAAATAAAAGAAAGTAGTTTATGGAAGATTTTCAACATGTTGGATATAGCAAAGAAGTCATCGAGTTTGTTGCAGTAGCCAAGGAATTTTGTGATTTTGTGGAGACGGCACCTCAGATGCAGCGCAGGGATTTTATCCAGCGTTTGCAGAAGTTTATTCCTTTGATCTATTTGAAGGGCTCCTTGCTGCCGGAGAGTGATAGCGGAGATAGTGGATTGATCGAAGATATCGTCACCGAAGACGATTATAATTATTTATATGGACAGCTTCATCAACTGTTGGGAGAATACGATGAATACCTGGAAGTTTTCGATGATAATATGCAGTTTAGTGAAGTTCCTGTCGTACATTCGATAGCGGAGAAAACTTGTGATATATACCAGGACCTGAAGAATTTTATTTCTTCTTTCCGCTGTGGGATACCGGAAGTGATCGGAGAGGCTTTATGGCAGTTGAATAATAGTTTTGAATTGTATTGGGGAAAAGCTTGTGCCGGAGTGTTGAGGGCGGTACATCATGCTGTCTATCAGGTAAAAGATGAGGACGATTAAGTTTGAGAAAATGTTGACTGATTTAAAAAAGACTATAGACCGGAAAGAAATGGATCTGTTACCTCCTTACGTGTTTTCGGGCGAAGTGAAGGTAATAGAAGAGGCAAGGCAGGTCGGGGAGGCGGCTGATTTTTTAAGTAGACATGCTTGCCTGGGGTTCGATACGGAGACTCGTCCCGCTTTTCGGAAAGGAGAAATTTATAAAGTGAGCTTATTACAACTGGCGGTCCCGGACCAGGTCTTTCTGTTCCGGTTGAATAAATGTGGTTTTCAACCGGCTTTGGTTCGGCTGCTGGCTAGTCCCCGGATTATAAAGATCGGTGTCGGTATCCGCGACGATAACCGGAATTTACGTAAGTTGACCGATTTTACACCTGCCTCTTTTGTAGATCTACAGGAATATGCCGGACGCTTTGGTATTGAAGACAAATCTTTTTCAAAATTGATGGCTATTATTTTCGGGGTGAAGATTTCTAAACGTCAGCGTACTTCCAACTGGGAAGCTCCGGCATTGACT
>ERZ827450.871-NODE-871-length-37153-cov-5.638363_pt1 | contig 37153 bp, 26 predicted proteins | sample MGYA00519773_ERZ827450 | MGnify/ENA primary metagenome ERZ827450 (study PRJEB31778, sample SAMEA3449306) | human gut metagenome | biome: human gut; feature: human-associated habitat; material: faeces | place: United Kingdom | collected 2010/2012 ...
TAGAATCGTTATGTCCGATATCACCGATTGCCAGAACATATCCGATCACGCCATCACCATTTCTATCAATGGTTTCTGCATTCTTTTTAATGTAATCCAGAACCATCTGTCCCTGCAGTTCAGCACCCTGATTAGCATCAAAACCTACATAGTAAGTATTGCCGTTGAAGTTCAGAGCTTCTTTGTCCAGCTCGCCGGTAGCACTGCTGGAGGGCTGACGGTTAAACCAGCACAGAGGCTTGTCTTTATTTTCTACAGTTGCATCTGCTGATGCAGCAGAATCTGCAGCTTCTGTTGCCGCTGCTTCTGTTTTTTCTGTTGTGGTTGTAGATGCTGTAGAATCTGTTTTGGCTCCGCCGCAGCCAACCATGGATAATACCATAGCTGCTGCCATCATTGTTGCTAATGCTTTTCTTTTCATTTTTTCCTCCCATTTGGTTGTTTTGCTAAATTTCTTTCGTTCTCAGCTGATAAACCTATTATAATCACAAGAGGATTTATTAAAAATAGAATATTTTTTGATTAGTTATTGAAATTTTTAGCTATTTCATAGTTTTTTAAGATTTTTACAGTAATCCTGTATAGTTTCTTTCATTTCAGGAGGTCAGGTATGTAAAAGATTTCACAGCCTCTTCAAACACGCCCGGTATCTTGCTGTAAAAATTCCGGCTGAGACAGCTGCAGTCAGCACTTCTGCCACCGGGAACGCACCCCAGACACCTGTAATACCGAATATCCTGCTTCCAATGGAAGCAACCGGAACGATAAGCACCAGATAGCGCAGCAAGGAAATGATAAAGGATGGGATTCCCTCCCCAAGGGCCTCCAGTGCACCGGAAGCCACAACGCTGATTCCGGAAACCACAAAGCCGAGGCTGATGATCCGAAGTGCAGCCGCCCCTTCCCGGATCGTTACACTGTCCTTGGAAAACATACCCATGATCGGTTCCGGAAGCAGCAAAAACAGCGCCGTACCGACCATCAGGATTCCAAAGATCAGTCCGGTACACACGGACAAAATCTGCTTCATCCGCTTTTTTTCTCCTGCCCCGTAATTAAAGCTCAATATCGGACGCATGCCCTGCACAATACCGCTGGCAGGCAGATAAAGGAAGGTCTGCAGCTTGAAATAAACACCCAGTACCAACACATAAACCGAAGAAAACGCGCCTGCGATTTTGTTCAGCAAAGTAATCAAAAGGGACGGCATGCCCAGAGTCAGGGAAGACGGGATTCCAACCGCATAGAGCCTGCCACAGATCGCAGGATCCGGCTTCATATCTTTTATATGGATGGAGACGCCCAGCCCTTTTTTCCTATGCCATACAAGATACATGACAAGCGGCACGATCTGTCCGATCACGGTAGCGATCGCAGCACCCTTTACTTCCATCCGCGGAATGGGACCAATTCCAAAAATGAGGATCGGATCCAACACAATATTCGTCAGACAGCCCGCTGCCAGACATAAGGTCGGAACGATCATATTTCCCAGTGACTGATAAATTTTTTCATAAGCAATATAGACGGAGATCACAAGGGAAAAGCTCAGTACCCAGGTTCCATAGGTAATACCCATCTGATAGATTTCTTCGTCTGTCGTAAAAAGTCTCAGAAAAGACGGAAGAATTGCTGTCAAAAGCACCGACATCAGTACACCGTGCACAATGCTCAAAAACAACCCCTCAGAGGCGCTCTGATCCGCTTTTTTATGTTCTCCCATTCCCAGGAAAAATGCGACTGCTGCACTGATTCCAACCCCAAAGCCTACGCTGATGCTCGTGACCAGTGTCTGCAGCGGATAGACAAGAGAAATTGCCGTCAGCGCCTTCTCTCCGACCCTTGCCACAAACATACTGTCAATAATGTTATAAAGCGAATTTATCAGCATCGACAGCATCATCGGCAAAGACATTGACAATACCAGCGGCAGCACCTTCTTTTCTTTCATAAAATTCTGATCCATTTTGACTCCTTCCTTTCCTCTGCAGAGCATTTTTATCGTATGGAAACGAAGTTTCCTATACGATAAAAAAGAGCTATAAACCCTGCAGTTTTAATCTCAGAAACTGCAAAATCTATAGCCCTGTATCAGACAAACCCTATGACCAAACTGTTAGGATATTACCATATCCTGTCTAAAAAGGCAAGCTAAAGTCTTGATTTTTCCGTTCAAATCGTGTATGCTTGTTTGGAATCAAGCAGGCTTAAATGCCTTAAATCACAATCAGGAGGAACAATCACTATGGGTTATCAGTTAGTTATGATCCGCCATGGCGAAAGCGTATGGAATCAGAAAAACCTGTTCACCGGCTGGACTGACGTAGATCTGTCCGAAACCGGACACAAGGAGGCTGCACAGGGCGGCGTTCTGTTAAAGGAAGCAGGCTTCTCCTTTGATGTTTGCTATACTTCTTATCTGCAGCGTGCAATCCACACCGCTAACCATGTTCTGCAGGAGTTAAATGAAGAATGGATTCCTGTTATCAAAACCTGGAAATTAAACGAGCGTCATTACGGTGCTCTGCAGGGTCTCAACAAATCCGAAACTGCTGAAAAATACGGCGAAGCTCAGGTTAAGGTATGGCGTCGTTCTTTCGACGTTCAGCCCCCCGCTCTTGAGCCTACCGACGAGCGTAATCCTGCTCTGCAGGCTCCTTACAAGAACGTAGATCCGAAGGAGCTGCCTCTGACAGAGAGCTTAAAGGACACCATCGCAAGAGTAATTCCTTTCTATGAAGAGAACATCAAGAAGGACATGCTGGCTGGCAAGCAGGTTCTGATCGCAGCTCACGGCAACTCTCTGCGTGCTCTGGTTAAATATCTGGACAACATCTCTGAGAATGAAATCACAGAGCTGAACATCCCTACCGGCGTTCCGCTTGTTTACGAGTTTGACGATAACTTCAACGTAACCGGTCATCATTACCTTGGCGACCAGGCTGCTATCGAAGCTAAGATGAACGCAGTTGCAAAACAGGGCGCAAAGAAATAAATTTCTTAGAAATAAATTTCTTTGAATAAAAAGAAGGACATGCTTTTCATCTCCGGATGAGCTGCATGTCCTTTTTTCTTATTATCGTATAGAAAACTTCGTTTTCATACGATAATAAACGCTCCGCGAGGATGCGCACTCGGCGCAAGGGTAGATGGTTGCTAAAGCAACCGCGCCTTGGCGCGAGAATGTGCCAAAGCACATTCTTTTTTATATAAGAAGCCTCATTTTCCATTCGCGATGTATGCTACCGAGCGCATCGTAACAAAAACAGCCGCCGTACAAACACGGCAGCTGTTTTTATTATCGCTATCTGATATTTTATTTATCGATAATGCTTGCATGGAACTCCTGCAGAGACTGCACAGGAAGCTTGCCGTCACGTTTTGCGGAACGGATGCCTTCTACAGTTGCCTTTGCAGCAGCCATGGTTGTAATATACGGAATACGGTTCTTAATGGCAGCCTTACGAATGTAGCTGTCGTCGGTTGTACCCTTCTTGCCGCGGGGAGTATTGACAATCAGCTGGATCTGGTCATTCGTGATCTTATCCAGGATGTTCGGACGTCCCTCGTTGAGCTTGCATACCTTCAGGGCAGGAATACCGGCCTGTTCGATCAGGTCACAGGTTCTGCCGGTTGCCATAATTTCAAAGCCAAGCTGATAGAAGCCTCTTGCAACGTCAACTACCTCAGCCTTATCTCTGTCATTAACAGAAATCAGCACGCAGCCGGAAGTGGGCAGCTTGGTCTTTGTTGCTTCTTCTGCCTTGAAGAATGCATCACCAAAGTCTGTAGACAGTCCAAGAACCTCTCCGGTGGAACGCATTTCAGGTCCGAGTACCGGGTCAACCTCCGGGAACATATTGAAGGGGAATACCGCTTCTTTTACACCGTAGTGAGCGAATTTCTTTTCTTTCAGCTCCGGTACCGGGCTCTTGCGTCCGGTATAAGGCAGGGTAACGATATCCGTTGCAATCTGAACCATGTTGATGCCGCAGACCTTGGATACAAGCGGAACGGTTCTGGATGCACGGGGATTTGCCTCGATGACAAATACCTTGCCGTCCTCAATCGCATACTGCATATTCATCAGGCCAACAACATGCAGCTCCTTTGCGATCTTTCTGGTGTAGTCTTTCAGAGTTTCGATCTGCTCTTCTGTCAGTCCTCTCGGGGGAATGATACAAGCAGAGTCACCGGAGTGAATACCAGCCAGCTCGATATGCTCCATAACAGAAGGAACGAATACATGCTCGCCATCGCTGATTGCGTCCGCTTCACACTCGGTTGCATGATGCAGGAATCGGTCAATCAGGATCGGTCTGTCCGGTGTTACACCCACTGCCTGCTGCATGTAGAAGGTCAGCGCTTCATCGTCATAAACGACCTCCATGCCGCGTCCACCAAGGACGTAGGAAGGACGTACCATAACCGGATAGCCGATTCTGTGAGCAGTTTCCAATGCTTCTTCCACATTGACAGCCATGCCTGCTTCCGGCATCGGAATCTCCAGCTTCTCCATCATTTCACGGAACTGGTCACGGTCTTCTGCAAGGTCGATGGCTTCCGGAGTGGTTCCGAGAATATTGACACCGTATTTCTTCAGGTCTGCTGCCAGATTCAGCGGAGTCTGTCCACCGAACTGTGCGATAACGCCAACCGGCTGTTCTTTTTCATAAATTGCAAGGACATCTTCCAGAGTCAGAGGCTCGAAATACAGCTTGTCGGAAGTGTCGTAGTCTGTGGATACCGTCTCAGGGTTACAGTTTACAATGATCGTGGAGAATCCGAGCTTACGCAGTGCTTTTGCAGCATGTACGCAGCAGTAATCGAATTCGATACCCTGACCGATTCTGTTAGGACCGCCGCCGAGGATCATTACCTTCTGTTTGCTGTTGTCTACCGGGCTTTCGTCCTTGATATGATAGCTGGAGTAATAGTATGCGGAATCCTCAGTACCACTTACATGAACACCTTCCCAGCCTTCCACAACGCCAAGCTCTGTTCTGCGTGTCCGAATTGCTTCCTCGGATACACCCAGGATCTGGCTTAAATATTTATCAGAGAAGCCATCCAGCTTCGCCTGTTTCAAATCAGCATCTGCAGGAACCTGTCCGTGATAAGCAGCAACGAGCTTCTCTTCTTCCTCAACCAGCTCCTTCATCTGCTCGATAAAGTAATCCTTAACTTTGGTCAGTTTGTTGATTTCTTCTACAGATGCACCCTTACGCAGTGCTTCATACATGATGAAATAGCGCTCGCTGCTGGGAGTTGCAAGCATGGTCAGAAGCTCCTTTTTGGACTTCTGATCAAAATCCTTTACATGACCAAGACCATAACGGCTCTTTTCCAGAGAACGGATCGCTTTCTGGAATGCTTCCTTATAAGTCTTGCCGATGCTCATGACTTCGCCGACTGCTCTCATCTGAGTTCCGAGCTTATCCTCTACGCCCTTGAACTTTTCAAATGCCCAGCGCGCGAATTTCAGAACGATATAATCGCCGTCCGGAACGTATTTATCCAGTGTGCCATATTTACCGCAAGGAATTTCATCCAGAGTCAGCCCGCTTGCCAGCATTGCAGAAACAAGAGCGATCGAGAAACCGGTTGCCTTACTTGCAAGTGCAGAAGATCTGGAAGTTCTGGGGTTGATTTCAATAACAACAACACGACCGGAAATCGGATCATGTGCAAACTGTACATTCGTACCGCCGATCACCTCAATTGCGTCTACGATACGATATGCCTGATCCTGCAGCTTCTTCTGTACCTCCTCGGAAATCGTCAGCATTGGAGCGGAACAGAAGGAATCACCGGTATGCACGCCAACGGGATCAATGTTTTCAATAAAGCATACGGTAATCATATTTCCTTTTGCATCGCGGACAACTTCCAGCTCCAGCTCTTCCCATCCAAGAATGGACTCTTCTACCAGAACCTGACCCACGAGGCTCGCCTGCAGACCTCTTGCGCAGACTGTCTTTAATTCTTCTTTATTATAAACAAGACCGCCGCCGGCGCCGCCCATGGTGTATGCAGGACGCAGAACAACCGGATATCCCAGCTTGTCCGCAATCGCAAGTGCCTCGTCTACGGAGTAGGCGACGTCGCTTCTTGCCATCTCAACACCAAGCGCATTCATGGTATTCTTAAACTCAATACGATCTTCGCCGCGCTCAATTGCATCTACCTGAACGCCGATTACCTTTACATTGTATTTGTCCAGCACGCCTGCTGCCTGCAGCTCGGAGCAAAGATTCAGTCCGGACTGTCCGCCCAGATTCGGAAGCAGTGCATCCGGGCGTTCCTTTTCAATAATCTGCTCGAGACGTTCCACATTCAGCGGTTCAATATATGTGATATCCGCTGTGTCCGGATCTGTCATGATCGTTGCCGGATTCGAGTTTACCAGTACGATTTCGTAGCCCAGCTTTTTCAGTGCCTTACAAGCCTGTGTGCCGGAGTAATCGAACTCACATGCCTGTCCGATAATGATCGGTCCTGAGCCAATAATCAGTACCTTATGAATGTCTTGTCTTTTCATAAATCCACCCATATTATCCTTTCTGTAAACGTATTCCCTAAAAACCCATTGTATATTCTAGCACAATTTGCAAAGGACAACAAGATTTTTTTCGATTAGTTGAAGCCAAAAAACTTCTGGCAGATTTTGTAGCCTTCCACGGAAATCCATCTTCCGGTTTTTCCAGGCAGATTCATACAGTTTCCTAAAAGACCGTAACGCAGCTTTCTGTAAACCTTCTTGTCCTTTTGGCTGATGTAGTTTAACAGCTCACGCTTTTTCTCGAGAGATTCCGGTGTGTTGATGCGGATCAGCAGGATGGAGGAGATCGTCGTAATGATGTCCAGATAGCTTAGCATATACTTTGCAAGGGGCTTATTGCCCATGATCTCGCTCTTCTTTTCCACAAAGTAGTCTGTCATGATCTGGTTGACCTTGATCTGCTGGTCGATTCGTCCGGTCATGACCTTTTCGTTGACGGACTGATCGGACCTGCCGATAAAATAGCGGTAGAAATTCACATCCAGATAGTACATGTTGCGGACATACGGCAGAGGCTCAAAGACATAAATATTGTCCACATAAAACGTATGCTCCGGAAGCTTTAAACCGCATTCCCGCAAAAGCTTCGTCCGGTAAATAACGGAATGCATCAGAATATACTGACCGACATGGAAACGTCCGACATCTTCCCAGCCAAACATACGGTATTCCGGCAGGACATGTTTATAACGCATCACCTTTTTGCGGCGTTCACCCTCTTTTTCGTAAACAAAGTTGCTGATCAGAAGATCAAGTGTATCCACACCGCCGGTCAGCTCTCTCAGCTTTTCCAGAATGGCGAGATAGGCATCTTCTTTTACCCAGTCGTCACTGTCTACCACTTTAAAATAAATTCCGGTCGCATTTTCAATTCCGGTGTTGACCGCAGAGCCGTGTCCGCCGTTTTCCTTATGGATCGCCTTTACGATCGTAGGATATTTTGCCGCATATTCGTCTGCGATTTTGGCGGTGTCATCCTTCGAACCGTCGTTGACAATCAAAATTTCAACATCCTCTCCCCCCGGAAGCAGAGATTCGATGCAATGTGCCATATAATCCTGCGAATTATAGCAGGGAATTGCAATAGAAAGCAGTTTCATAGTGTTGTTCCTTTCATCTTCTGGATACCTGTCTGAATTTTCAGATAGGCGCTGTAGGCTGCAAATGCGGACGGAATCGGGTAATTTCTTTCGATTTCCTGTGTCTCAACAAAAAGGAGGGATTCATCCTGACCCATGGGCTCCAGTTCATCCACCAGAACCTGATAGCCGGTCATGTGCCACTCCTTATGGGTGAAAATATGTTTTGATTCCGGAAGCTTCTCTATCCGGACAGCTTCCACACCCTGTTTTTTCAGCCATTCCCTGACCTCTTCCAACGATGCCTTTTTGTCCATCGCCGGAAATTCATACAGTCCTGCCAGCAGTCCCTTTTTCGGACGCTTACGCAAAACGACCTGTCTACTCGTTCGAATCACGAGAATCGTCTTATCTTCGATCGTCCTTGCCTTTTTGGCTGCCTTTTGCGGATACTGCTGCCAGGTGCCATGCAATCCTACAAGGCAGAATTCCTGCCACGGACAGTTGCTGCACTTCGGTGCACCGTTTGGCAGACAGACGGTTGCGCCAAGCTCCATCAACGCCTGATTAAAGTCACCAGGGCGATCCTTTGGCATGACAGGACGCAGATCATCCTCTACTCTTTTTTTTACCGACTGATCGGAAATATCGCTGTTATCCTCCAAAAGCCGGGCAATGACGCGCAGCACGTTTCCGTCCACTGCGGGATTGGGCTGTTTAAAGGCAATCGAAGAAACCGCGCCAGCTGTGTAGCTTCCGATTCCTTTTAGCTTTAAAAGCTCCCTGTAATCCGACGGCATCTCTCCGCCGTATTCTGTCACAATCTGCTGTGCCGCAGCCTTTAAATTCCGTGCCCTGCTGTAATAGCCGAGCCCTTCCCAAAGTTTTAATAATTCATCATCATCCACTTCGGCGAGCGCTTCGATATCCGGCAGTCGTTCCATAAAGCGCGCAAAATACGGTTTTACCGCCTCGACCCGCGTCTGCTGCAGCATGATCTCCGATACCCAGACCCGATACGGCGTCGGTTCTTCCCGCCAGGGTAAGCTCCGTCTGCTTTTATCATACCATGTTAATAGCCCCGGCGCAATCCGGTTTAACAGTTCCTGTTTTCTCTGTACTTCAATATTTCTTGGGGTTTGTTGCTTCAATCCAGTTCTCCGTTTTTTTCTTTTTTGCTCACCGCAGGCGATTGCACTCATAACGCTCCAGTGTCATCAGGCAGCTTTTCAGCGTGTCGTACTGCTCCTCCAAGCTGCCCTCCGAAAGCTCCAGATCCAGGGAAGCAGCAATGGCATTCAACATATGAAGATCGACTTTGCCCTCCAGCGATGCAAATACTTCCAGCTTTTCTTCGTAGCTGTCCGCATCTAAAAAAGCGAGCAGACCGGGATCGGGCTGGGGCTCAACAGAGTTCTCAGAGGATGCTGCAACGGCCCGGGACTCAACAATGCTCTCTGACGGCATTGCAGCGGGCCGGGGCTCAACAGGGTTTTCTGACGGCGCTGGAACGGGCTGGGGCACTGCCGCTGCTTCTGCCATCGGGATCCGCATAAAACGGTCTTTTCCCGCTGCATCAGGATATTTTTTTGCATCCACCTTTTCCAGAAACATGGAAAGCGGTCTTGCAAAAACCTGGAACTCTCCATAAAGTGCCTGATAGATCACAAGCTGCTCACCAGTTTCCGTGTGGGTTGCCAGTGCCACAATCCGATAAAGCTTTCCTTTAAAATGCTGATAAATTTCTCCTGCCTGGGGAATCTGATTCATCAATTTGCCTCCTGTCCCTTTCTGCAGTCGTTTCATCCATACGACTCTCTGATATCACAGTATACTCTAAATTCCAAAAGCTGTCATGCGAAAAGTTTTCCTCTTTACGAGCCTTTCATTTGGTTGTATGATGTCTTTGAAATCTAAAGACCGCATCATTCAGAAAAGAGGCATCTTCTATGTCAGACAAGGACACGCACACTTACCTTGAAGTCAACGGTGATTTCCGCATGCGTGAGCTCGATCACAACGATCTGGAACAGTTCAACGCACTTTTACAGTATGCTTTTCAGGTAACCTCCTACGAGCTCTTCCAGACCGGCTGGGAGCAGGAGGAGATCAAATATGCCAAACGTCCGATTCTCGAGGACGCTTATGTACTCGGTTGGTTTTATAAAGAAAAGCTGGCATCCATGATCGTTGTTTATTCCATGCAGATCAACATTCAGGATAACATTATGGCGATGGGCGGCATCACCGGAGTCACTACTTATCCGGAATACACCGGACGCGGACTGATTCATTCCCTGATGCGCTATGTCATCGACTATATGCACAAAAAGAAGCTTCCCATTTCCTTTCTATATCCATATTCCATTCCATTTTATCGGAAAATGGGCTGGGAGATCGTGTCCGACAAACTCACCTTCACTGTCAAGGATACGCAGCTTCCAAAGGCCTTCCCCGTCCGGGGCATGGTCGAACGTGTCAGCCTGGATTCCGAGGATTTTCATAACGTGTATTCCTATTTCGCCATGCAGCACCACGGTGCACTCATTCGCGACAAGCTGGCCTGGGATGAATACTGGCGCTGGGAAAATGATGATATGATCGTAGCCCTTTATTATAATGAAGAGCACAAGCCCCTTGGTTATCTGGTTTATTACATTGCAAATGAAATTTTTCATATTAAGGAAATGGTTTATTTAACCAGCGAAGCCAGACACGGCCTCTGGAACTACATCAGCGCGCATTTTTCTATGATCACACAAGTACGGGGGGATAATTATTCCGGTGAACCCATGGCATATCTGTTCGAAGACAGTGAGATTGAAGAAACGATAGCTCCCTATATTATGGCGCGAATCGTTGATGTTGAAAACTTTTTGCAGGAGTATCCCTGGCAGATCCAGCCGGAGGATTTCAAAATCCATTTCCGAGTTACTGACGGCCTTGCTTCCTGGAATCAGGGAGATTTTCTCGTTTCCTGGCACGAGGGGGAAACAACCTGTGAGCGTGTCGAGGACAATCAGTCCATTAACGTCGTAGAACTCGACATTAACACGCTCACTGCTTTGATGATGGGCTACAAGCGCCCGACTTATCTTTACGACCATGAAAAAATCTCGATGGAATACTATATGCTGACCTGGCTGGAGCGGCTGATTCCGGTCAAAAAACCGTATTTTTCGGATTATTTCTAAACTTCGCGACAGAAACCCCGCCCTGCAGGAATGCGCACCGGGTACACCAACACAAAAGCGGTACAGAGCTCAAAATCTGTACCGCCTTTTTCTGCACGTTGTTTCCGATAGTTCACTCTTTCTTTGCCGCCTGAATCTGATCAAACAGCTCCGCGCAGGCAATTGTCGTCGCATGCGGAACAACCGGACTTTCCGTCTTCTTTGCGCGCACGCAGCGGATCGTCTCTTCGATCTCGTAGGTAAAGCCCTTCTGCGTCGTCGTATCTGTGAATTCTTCCTTCAGCATTCCATCCGCCCCATATAAAAAGCATTTGGATGCATAATGGGGATCGGGCAGCTCAATGCGCCCTTCCCGACCGTAGATCACCATGCTGTTGCCCATAGGCGCTGCAAAGCTCGTCACAAGATCTGCCAGCACATGTTCGAACTTCACCGTAACCTGATCGGTTAAGTCTACACCGGTCTGATCAAGGTTCGCAGCCGCATAGGTTTTGCGGACAGGCTCATTGACCAGCCAGGTCGCGATTTCATAGGCATAAACCGTGATATCCGTCGCAGCTCCGCCGCACAGCAGAGGGCTGTGATACCGATTGTCTGCTCCCTCCGGCGCGAGAAAACCGATTCTTCCCTGTAAGGCTTCCAGTCTGCCGATTTTTCCTTCTGCCGCCCATTTTTTTGCCTGGTTGACCGCCGGCAGAAAACGACTCCACATCGCTTCCATTACAAAGGTTTGGTCTTTTTCTGCTTTTTCAAAAACCGCTTTTGCCTCTGCACTGTTTGTAAACATCGCTTTTTCGCACAACACCGGAACGCGATGCTCCAGACAAAGCATCGTCAGACGGAAATGGTCGTTTGGCGTCACTGCAATATAAACACAGTCCGGCTTTTCCTCTATCAGCATCTGCTCATAGTTGTCATACGCATGGGCTACGCTGCATTCCTCCGCAAATTTTTGTGCGCGTCCCAGATCCTTACTGGCGATCGCGCTCACCTCACAGTCCTCCACCAGCGTCACTGCATCGCAAAACTGATGTGCGATGTTACCTGCTCCCATAATGGCAAATCGAAATGTACTCATGTTTTTTACCCCTTTTCTTATATTGTGCTCTTACGCAAAAGCTGCGTATTACTATGCATATTCCTCGGCTGCGTCGCTCAGCCCTTTTCCTCGCCCCAGCGCAGCAGCAGACGACTCAAATACCGTACCGCAGGCATCAATGCCGCCGGGTCCACCTGAAAGGTCGGCTGATGGATTGTCGCCCCCTTTCCGATGCCGATTTTAATATAGCAGCCGGGCACTTTCTCCATGTAGAAAGAAAAATCATCTCCGCCGAGCGACTGTTCTTCCGGAACAGTCCAAAAGCCCTCCGCTTCTGCCGTTTCCTTTGCAAAAGCCGCCATTTCTGCATCGTTGCAAACAGCCGGAGGACCGGGAATCCACTCTACCTCTGCGGACGCTCCATAGGCAGATGCGGTCCGCTCTGCAATTGCTTTTAAGCGTTTTTCAAACAGGCTGCGATCCTGCCGATCCATGGTCCGGACAGTTCCCTCCAGCTGTGCTGTCTGCGGAATCACATTCCAGGTATTTCCCGCTTCCAGTCGCGTAACGCTGATGAGTGTAGGATGGAACGGATTGATATTGCGGGTCACGATCGTCTGAAATGCCTGAACCATGGCTGCAGCCGCCGGAATTGGATCAACGCCATCATCCGGGTGTGCGCCGTGGCAGCCGACGCCCGTTATCGTAATCACAAACCGATCTACTGCCGCCGCAACTGCGCCCTCCCGGATGCCGATGGCATTGACCAAATTGGTCGGATCAGAATGAAAGCCCCAGACGCGCGTAACCGAATCGAGTGCCGTCGTTTCCAACACTTTCCATGCGCCCAGGGAGGACTCTTCTCCTGGCTGGAAGAAAAACCGCACTGTCCCACAGAGCTCGTCCTTATGTTCCTGCAGCCAGATCGCAGTCCCGATTCCCGCCGTGATGTGAAAATCGTGTCCGCAGGCGTGCATCTTTCCCGGACATTTCGACGCATAAGGTAAATCCGTCAGCTCAGTAATCGGCAGCGCGTCAATATCACAGCGAAGCGCCTGCACCGGACCATCCTTTTCTCCCTTTACCTCAGCAATCAGACCGGTTTCCATCGGAATCGGCAGGATCTTTACATCCGCTGCTTTCAACAGCTTTTTAATCTGCGCAGTTGTATCGTATTCCTCATAAGACAGCTCCGGATGTCTGTGAAACCAGTAAAAAATTTCCATTAAATCCATTTCCTGTATCATCGCAAATCCCTCCGATGTCCTCCTGCAGTGTTCCTGCTGCAGTCCTTTCTGCTTTTGCGTGTTCCAGTCTTATTTTCCGCTATTGGGATCCAGCGCATCCCGCAGCGCGTCACCGATAAAGTTAATCGCAATGACCAGCACCACGATCATCAGCCCGGACGGAATCCAGAGCCACGGCTGTTTCGTCAGTACAGTCAGCGACTGCGCGCCGTTTAACATGTTTCCAAGGCTCGCGGTCGGCGGCTGCACACCCATTCCGAGGAACGAAAGTGCCGCCTCATCCAACATCGACAACGCCAGAACCGACGTTGCATACACCAGAATCGGCGCAGCGGTATTCGGCAGAATCTCGGAAAACAGAATATACGGAAGCGGCATTCCTGCCACGAGATCACTTTTAATAAAATTACTCTCCCGCAGGCTCAGCACATTGCCGCGAACCAGACGGGCAATTCCCGGCCAGTCTACAAAGCCCAGAATCAGGATGATGCTCCAGAGCCCCGGCTTAAAAATCGACGCCGCAACCAGCACCAGCAAAATATAGGGAAACGACATGACCATATCCGTAAAGCGCATGATAATCATATCCGCAGCGCCGCCAAAATACCCGGCGATCAGTCCTAGAATCACCCCGATCACAGTAGAGATCGCCGTCGCCAGCACACCGACCAACAGGGAAATCCGCGTTGCATACAAAAGCCGGCTCAAGACGTCACGACCGATCTGATCCGTTCCCAGCCAATGCTCTGCTGTTGGCGCTTTGGAAAAGCCTCCGACGATTTCATCCGGATTATACGGTGCGATGATCGGTGCCAAAAGCGCTGCCACCACCAAAACCGCTAAAACCACAAGGCTGACCGTTGCCAGATGATGCTGTTTAAAACGACGGATGACGGTCTGCAAATAGCTTTCTCTTGAAATATCTTTTTTGATACGATCTTTTTTCTCCATCTTCGCCGCTCCTATTTCAGCTGGATTGTCGGGTCTGCCAGTGCGTATAAAATATCCGTAATCAGGTTTGCCGCCAGCACAACGATTGCAGACAGCAGGCAGACACCCATAATAACCGGATAATCCCGGTTCGTGATTGCGCTCATCGTCATCAGTCCGAGTCCCGGCCAGGAAAAGACCTGCTCAATGATAACCTGACCGCCGAACAGCACTGGAATCTCCATTCCGATTACCGTAATAATCGGGATCAGTGCGTTGCGCAGCGCATGCTTATTGATGACAAGAAATCTTCCGATTCCCTTTGCCTTTGCCGTGCGCAGGTAATCCTGCTGCAAAATTTCCAGCATCGCGCTTCGAATATAACGGATATTTGTACCCGCCATGGAGGTAGCCAGGACTAACACCGGCATCACCATATGCTTTGCCACATCACCCGCGCCGCCTGCAGTTCCGAGCGTCGCCATTCCGCTGGACGGAAGCCAGCCAAGCTTTACCGTAAACAGATAGATCAACAGCAAAGAAAGGAAAAATCCGGGCACGCTGCTTCCCAGGAAGGAAAGTGTAACAACCGTATAATCTCCTGCGGAATACTGCTTGATCGCACTGTAAATTCCGGCGGGCACCGCCATCAGCAAGCTGACCAGAAGCGATACGCCCATCAGCAAAAGCGTCGGTCCCAAATGGCTTGCGATCATCTCGCTGACTGCCTGATAGGACTTGATCGAATAGCCCATATTTCCATGTAAAAGCTGTTTTAACCAGACAAAATACTGCACATAAAACGGTTTATCCAGACCGAGGGCGATTTCCTTTGCCGCAACCGCAGCCTGGGAAATTCGGGGTCCCTGCAGCATCTGCAGTGGGCTGCCCGCAAGACACATAATCGCATAGTCGATGATCGTGATCCCAATCAGAACCGGGATGGCGATCAGGATGCGCTTGATCATATATTTTCCCATGTCACTTTTATCTCCATTTCTGCTCTACGACAACCTGCTGCATCTTCGCATCGTATGCGGGTGCGCCGCCAGCCAGCTGCGCAATTGCATATGGGCACGCCGCCAGATGACTGCTGCCTGGGAAAACACTGCAAAGCTCCGGCACTTCCTGTCTGCAGCTTTCCGTCGCGTACGGACATCTCGGATGGAAACGGCAGCCGGAGGGCGGGTTCGTGCTGGAGCCGATTTCTCCGGTCAGAAGCGGTTTTTGTTCCCGCTTTTTGGGATCTGCAATCGGCACTGCATCGATCAGGGCACGGGTGTAAGGGTGTACCGGATGATGGAACACCTCCTGCGCCGGTCCGATCTCCACAATTTTACCAAGGTACATGACTGCGATCCGGTCGCTGACATAATTGACCGCGCCGAGTCCATGTCCAACGAACATGCACGTCAGCCCCAGGTCCTTTTGCAGGCTGCGCAGCAAATTCAGAATCTGTGCCTGAATGGAAACGTCCAGCGCGCTGACCGGCTCATCGCAGACCAAAAACCTGGGATTTAAAGACAGCGCCCGCGCAATCCCGATTCTCTGCCGCTGTCCGCCGGAGAACTCATGCGGATAACGCCCGAGGACGTGCTTGGAAAGTCCTACCATATCCAGCAGTCGGTCAACGTCCCTGTGGACAGTTTCTTTATTGGAAGTCCCATGATAGAGCATCGGCTGGGATAAAATTTCATAAATATGCTTTCTCGGATTCAGGGAAGAATATGGGTCCTGGAACACCATCTGCAGCTGCGTGCGCACGCTCTTTTTCTCTTTTCCGGAAAGCTTCTCCATATCCTTTCCCTGATAAAACAGCCTGCCGCCCGTCGGCTTTTCCAGGCCGACCAGCTGTCTGCCCACCGTCGATTTGCCGCATCCGGATTCGCCCACCAGACCGAGGGTTTCTCCCTCTGCAATCGAAAAGGAAACGCCGTCCACCGAATGCACATAGCCTGTCGTATGGGTAATAACGCCGCCCCGGATGGGATAATATTTTTTCAGATTTTCTACCCGGATCAGCGGCTCCTTCTCCGTGTTTTTTTCTTCCATATTTATGCTCATCTTCACGTTTCTCCTTCTTTGGCGAGCATACATCTGACAAAATGTCCTTCCCCGATCTGTCTGTAGCTCTGAGGCTGATCGCAGCCTTTTGTCCGGAAGACGCAGCGGTCTGCAAACCGACAGCCGGGGATCGAATCATAGTTTTCCGGAACCATGCCGGGAATCGCGACAAGCTCCCTGTCCTTTTCGTCATAAATTCCGGGAATCGTCTGCAAAAGTGCCTTTGTATACGGATGTGCCGGCGCAGCAAACAGCTCCTTTACCGGTGCTTCCTCGATCATCTGTCCGGCGTACATAACGATCACGCGGTCCGCCATGCTCGCTACCAGCCCGATGTCATGGGTGATCAGGATCATCGACATCCCACTCTCTTTTTGCAGATTGCGCAACAGCGCCATAATCTGTGCCTGAATCGTCACATCCAGTGCCGTCGTCGGTTCATCTGCGATCAGCAGGCCCGGATTGCAGCACAGGGCCATCGCGATCATCACACGCTGGCGCATGCCGCCGGAAAGCGTATGGGGATATTTTTTCATGACACTGTGAGGATCGGGCATACCAACTTTTCCTAAAATCTGCTCTGCACGTTTTCGCGCCTCTTCTTTTGACAGTCTCATATGCTTTCGGATGCTCTCCATCAGCTGGTTGCCGACTGTAAAGACCGGATCGAGAGAGGTCAGCGGGTCCTGGGAAATCATCGTCAGACGGTCGCCCCGGATTTTATCCAGCTCTTTTTCCGTCATCGTCAGAAGGTTCCTGTCCTCGAATACGACGCTTCCCTCCGTCACGGTTCCGCCTCTTCCAAGCAGCCCCATAATAGAAAGTGAGGTCACACTCTTGCCACAGCCGGATTCGCCGACGATACAGACAACTTCTCCCTTATCTACATGAAAATTTACATGGTCCACGCTGACAGTGCGTCCGTAGTCGCTGTCAAAAACGGTTGTCAGCCCCTCTACTTCCAGTAAATGCGGCATTTGCTTTTCCTCACTTTACTCATATATCAGATTCTGCCGCACACCTCCCAAAAAAGAGATGTGCGGCAGTTATTATCATAGCATAAAATATATGAAATACAAACTTTTTATCGGAAGAAAACTTCTTTTTTCTCTGATAAAAATGTTCCGCGAAGATCCCACTGCGGCAGAATGGAATTCTGTGAAACAGGATTCTTCTTTATTCCACTACGTCCCAGTTCTGGACATCGTTGAAGAAGCCGTATACGCTGGGAGCTGCGCCTGTAATCCGCTTGCTGACTGCCCCCTGTGCGCTGATAACATAGGCGGAGAACATCGGAACATCTTCCTGTACCTTTTTATCCACAACGGAGAACAGTTCTTTTGTTTCCTCCGGATCACTTGTCAGCTGGGATTTGGTCAACGCGTCGTTTAACGTATCGTCGCTGTAGCCGGTCCAGCTTCCTTCACCGCCAAGCAGCCATGCTACATCCGGATAGGGATCCACCGGCGCATAGGTGTACTGTACTGCCAGTACATCATAGTCCTCTGTGCCTGCAACGCTCATCAGCGTTGCGAAGTCAACGGTCTGGATTTCCGCCTTGATGCCGACTGCAGCCCACTCTGCAGCGATGATGGAGGCTGCGTTTACAAAGGTCGAATCGCCGGAATTTACATAGAAACGGATTGTCTGGGAGCCGTCCCATCCAGCTTCTTCCAGAAGTGCTTTTGCCTTTTCCGGATCATAGGAAACCGGTGTAAGGGAATCATCATAGAACGGGCTTGCACTGGACAGGAATCCATCTACAATTTCGCCATGTCCGTTTAACAGTTCCTCCAGAATCTGCTGACGGTCGATCGCATACAGCATCGCCTGACGAACTTTTACATCCGGAACGTTCTTTGTCTGGATAAATACGGACTGGTTGGTAACCGGGGAACCGTATACAACGTCTACGTTGTCCAGGGCTTCTACGCTCTCATAGTCCTCCTGCGGGATATCACTCATCGTCTGCTGGGTGATATCGATTTCGCCGGATTGCAGACCTGCATACAGCTGACTTCCGTCTACGATTTTGATGTTGAGCTTGTCGATCTTGGGCGCGCCCTTCCAATAATCCTTGTTCGCTTCATAGGAAATATAATGATCCACATCGAAATCCGTTACGATGAACGGTCCGCTGACAACATCGGGATGGTTGAACCAATCCGCTGTGGAAAGCTCTTCCTCGGAATACTGCTCGATCACATGCTTGGGCAGGGTCAGCAGATATCTCGCATAGCTGTTTTCAAAGGTAGTAATCGGCATTTCTTCTTTGGTCGTAAACTGTACCGTTTTATCGTCTACCTTCTGAATGCCGTCGATGCTCTCTGCACCTTCCTCTACAAAGCCGTCGTCGCCAACACCTTCAAATACATAATACATCATTGCAGTATTGCCGATGACCGGGCTCGCCAGGCGAAGCGCGGTATAAACCACATCATCTGCTGTAACAGGCGTTCCGTCCGACCAGGTTGCAGCATCATCGATGTGAACGATAAAGTTTTTGTTATCTTCTGTTGTGATGGAATCTGCCAGCATGCCCTCGAAGTTCAAGTCAGCATCCAGCTCCATCAACGGCAAAAACATCAGTCCGGTCGCATATTTGTTAATCTCGCCGCCGTTTAACAAAAGGGGATTGATACTGCCGATGGTATTGGTCACACCGACGTTGATAATCTTCTCTCCCGAAGCTGCTGTGTCTGAGGATGCACTCTCTGTGCTCACCGCTGCGCTTCCGGTTTCATCTGCTGCAGCACCTGCATTCGATGCGCCGCACGCGGTCAGTCCCAGCGCCATCACTCCTGCCAGAAGCAGGCTTAAGATCCTGTTTCGTTTTTTCATAACTACTCCTCCTTTTAGGCGAATCATCCGCCGCTCAATACCTATCTATCCGGTATGTTAGTGAGAATTGTATTCTATTTTTTTCGATCTGTCAAGACTCTATTCCCATATTCTTGACAAAATACGGGGTTCGCGTTATATTCGACAGCAGAGCGCACGATTCTTTCTATCCTATAAGGATGCCAGGATCAAAAGGTCTAAGCCCACAGGAGCTTGCTCATAGGTGGGTAGGATTGTGGGAGTGCGCAGTACGGAACAATCCACTGACCTTATATAATATGCTTTACCGGAGGATTTTTCAATGAAAAATTACTTAAATTATCAGTCCTCAGAATATGACTGCGGTTCTGTTTCTATTACCAACGGAATCCGCTACCTGTTTGATCGGGAAGAAATCAGTCCTGACATCCTCAAATGTATTATGCTCTATACAATGGACACTTATAACGAACAAGGACAACCATGCCGTCACGGCACTTCCGCCGCCGCAATGCGTTTTGTCGGCAGTTGGTTAAATCAGCTGGCAGCTGTCCGCTCTTTTCCGATCCAGACGCAGTTTCTTTTCGGTAACGATGTTACACTGTCCCCGGACAGCGAAATCAGCCAGGCGCTTTTGCACGGTGCAGCTGTCGTGCTGCGTCTTTTTCTCGAAGTTCCGCACTATGTGCTTTTAACCGGCATTTCCAGGGACGAGGTGTTTTTCTTTGACCCTTATTATGAGGAAGAAGGAACTCCCGAATTCGATGCTGAATATTACGCCAAGGGCATCCGGTTTATTTATGACCAGCCAAAATGTGCCAACCGCGCAGTTTCTCTGGAACGCATCAACCGACTTTCCCACGGATACTATGAGCTGGGTGAATTTTCCTGCCGCGAGGCGCTGCTGATGTTCCGCACGTCCGGCGAATGCGAATGGAATGCGTAAACGGGTGGGGCTTATAAGCCCCACCCGTTATTTTTATCGTATAGGAAACTTCATTTCCATACGATAAAAACGCTCCGCGAGGATCGCACTGCGGCGGAATGGTAGAATGTCGCTTGCGCGACCCGCCGCAGGCGGAGAATCCTGTAGAGCAGGATTCTTTTTCATTTTCCGCTGTCACCGTAGTTTGCCAGCACACGGGCACTGGGGTCATTGACATTACAGCCCTCCCAGCTCTTGTTGGGCATCCAGAAGTCCGGCACCATCCTTGCCTGTCCGGGATAATACTTTTCAAAGATTTCCCGATACAGCAGGCTTTCTTTTGTGAAGGGCTGTGCAAAATCATATTTCTGGCGGAGCGTTTCGTATTCCTCGTCGGTGTAATACTTCTCTGCGTATTCTTTTAAATCATCCACCATGCTGTGTCCTACTGCATCGCTGAATGCAGCTTTTTCTCTCCACAGGATGTTTTCCGGCAAAATATGATCTGCTTCAAATGCCTTGCGCAGCAGATATTTTCCTTTTCCGTAGGTGTTTAACTTCTTCGCCGGGTCAATAGACATCACATAACGGACAAAGTCGAGATCGCCGAAGGGTACACGGGCTTCCAGGCTGTTTGCCGCAAGACACCGGTCGGCACGCAGGACATCATAGCAGTACAGCTCACGGATTCTCTTTGCTGCCTCTTCCTGAAAGGCTGCCGCGCTCGGTGCAAAGTCCGTATATTTATAGCCGAACAGTTCGTCGGAAATTTCACCGGTCAGCAGCACCTTTAAGTCTGTTTTTTCATGGATTGCCTTGCAGACAAGGTACATGCCCATGCTCGCGCGGATCGTCGTGATGTCATAGGTTGCAAGCGCTTCGATAACGGTTTCCAGGCTTTCCAGCACTTCTTCCTTTGTCATGATGACTTCGGTATGCTCTGCGCCGATAAAATCAGCAACTTCTTTTGCATATTTTAAATCAATCGCATCTGTGTCCATGCCGATTGCAAAGGTCCTGATCGGTTTTTTCAAAATATCTGCTGCAATTGCACATACAAGGCTTGAGTCCAGACCGCCGGATAACAAAAAGCCCAGCGGAGCGTCTGCATCCAGACGTTTCTTTACCCCCTCCGTCAGCTTATCATGGATGTTTTTTGTAATCACATCAATATCCTCGTGCACATAACCATGGACAGCTGCGATATCCTCATATTTGACAAATTTTCCATCGTAATAATAGCTTCCGGGCGGAAATGCACGCACCTCGTCCACCCAGCCGATCAGGTTCTTTGCCTCACTGGCAAATGCAATCTTTCCGCTCTTGGAATAACCATAAAACAACGGACGAATTCCGATCTGGTCACGGGCTGCGATCAGCTTGCCGCTTTTGTGATCGTACAATACGCAGGCATATTCCGCATCCAGATGGGAAAACATTTCCAGTCCATATTCTTCATATAGCGGAAGCAAAACCTCACAGTCGGAACCGCTCTGGAACTGATAACCGCGCTCTTCCAGCTCCTTTTTGATTTTGCGAAAGCCGTAAATTTCACCATTGCAGATCACCCAGCTGCCGTCCCGTTGAAACGGCTGCATGCCGTCCGGGGTCAACCCCATGATCGCAAGTCTTGCAAAGCCGAGATACCCGAATTCGGTCTCAACGACCTGCTGGGCATCCGGTCCTCTCATCTTTGTCTTTAACAGATATCCTTCCATCGTTTCTTTGGTGACATCTTTTCCCGCGTAGCAGAGAATGGAACACATAAGCTTTTCCTCCTTTTCTTTTGCTGCGTTGCAGTTTTTCTTTCGCTTTCCGGGTGCAGATTCCATGCTCGCATGAGAAGCTGCGCACGGAAAGCTGCGAAGGGAACTGTAAGAACGCAAAAACAGCAGCCATTTGTCCTATTGGAGATAGGACGAATAGCTGCTGCTATATCCGCGGTGCCACCTAACTTGCCGCACTTCCTTGTACGGCCCCTTTTTCGCGTTCCCATGAAACGCTATCCCTGTAACGTGGGACTCCGGCTCGCCTACTTACAGATCCTGCGTTCAGCTTGCAGCTCGGAAGTGTTCTTTCCTACAGATATCCGCGCAGGACTCCCACCGCCGCCTGCTCTCTGTGCCGTCTGTCTGTACTACTTTTCTTCGTCATCGCTTTTTGTTTTTTACAAGATAGCATACCCGTTTCGCTCTGTCAAGAAAATTTTCACGAATGGCACGGGTGAACTGTAACAGAGCTTAAACTCTGCCTCTTACTCTTCTGCAAACAGAGGGGTAGACAGATAACGATCACCGGTATCCGGCAGGATCACAACAATGTTCTTTCCTTCATTTTCGGGACGCTTTGCAAGCTCGATCGCTGCCCATACTGCTGCACCGGAGGAAATGCCTACCAGCACACCTTCCTGATGACCGATCTTTCTGCCGGTTGCAAACGCATCCTGATTCTCTACGGTGATAATTTCGTCATAAACCCCGGTGTCCAGGACGTCCGGTACGAAGCCTGCGCCGATTCCCTGGATCTTGTGTGCGCCGGCTGTGCCCTTGCTCAGAACCGGAGAGCCTGCAGGCTCTACAGCAACAACCTTTACATCAGCCTTTTTGCTCTTTAAGTACTGGCCTGTACCGGTCACGGTTCCGCCCGTACCAACGCCTGCTACCAGGATATCAACCTTGCCATCCAAATCTTCCCAGATCTCAGGACCGGTTGTCTTTTTGTGTACCTCCGGGTTTGCAGGGTTTACAAACTGTCCGGGAATGAAGCTGTTGGGAATTTCCTTTGCCAGCTCGTCTGCCTTTACGATTGCACCCTTCATGCCCTTTGCACCTTCTGTCAGGACAAGCTCTGCGCCGTATGCCTTCATCAGCTGTCTGCGCTCTACGCTCATGGTTTCCGGCATTACGATAATGATACGGTAGCCTCTCGCCGCTGCAACAGACGCAAGGCCGATGCCGGTGTTGCCGGAGGTAGGTTCAATAATTACAGAGCCTGCCTTTAATGCGCCCTTTGCCTCTGCATCATCGATCATCGCTTTTGCAATTCTGTCCTTTACAGAGCCTGCAGGATTAAAGTATTCCAGCTTGCCATAGATGTGTGCCTTTAAACCCTCTGCCTTTTCAATATGTGTCAGCTCCAGCAGGGGAGTTCTGCCGATTAACTGATCTGCGGATGTATAAACGTTGCTCATTTGCTCTTCCTCCTTAAACCTACTTACTTTATATGTTAATGTGATTATATTCTGTCTTTTCGGATCTGTCAACCCTTTTTAAACAATAGAATGCACGCTCTGCGAGCATTCTATTGTCATGAATAAAATATTCCATGGTTTTTCCGGCATCAGCACAGACTTTTCATTGAATAAAAGCACCGCCTCCCGGCAGTTGTTTTTGCGTTATGAATTTCTTCCCCGGCAGGCTGCTTCCAGCTGTGTGAGCGCCTGCAAAAGCGTTTTTTTCGTGCACGCCAGTACGATGCGTTCAAACTGTCCCGACTTTTTGTCAAAGACAGAGCCGCCATCCAGCCAGAGCTTTGCCTGATGTGCAATGAGATTTTCCAACGCTGTGTCCGACAGTCCCAGTCCCGAGCAGTCCAACCATGCAAAGTAAGTGCCTTCCGGTTCGATCAGACGGATCTTAGGCAGTCTTTCTTTTAAGAAGCTGCGCAGGACCTTCAAATTTTCCCGCAAATATGCCTGGCACTGCTCAAGCCACTCGCCGCCATTTTCGTACGCTGCCTGGCACGCGATTAAACCGAGGGCGTTCAACTGGGAATATCCCGCTGCGTTGATCTCGGCTTTGAATCTGTCCCGGACCTCTTTTCCAGGAACCCAGATATTGGAAACCTGCAGCCCCGCCAGATTAAAGGTTTTACTCGGCGCAGTGCAAAGAATCATCTTTTCTTCCAGCTGCGGACATGCCTTTGCAAATATCGTATGCGGATGCTCCGGAAAGGCAAAATCACAATGAATCTCGTCTGACACAACAAACACATGGTAGCGGTCGCAAAGCTCTCCCAGTTTTTGAAGCTCTTCTTTTGTCCAGACTCTGCCGACAGGATTGTGGGGACTGCACAGCAAAAACAGCTTTACATTCTGGGATGCGATCTTTTCTTCCAGATCGTCGAAGTCAATTTCATAATGTCCGTCTGTTAAAAGGAGCGGGCTTTCTACGATCTTTCTATTGTTATCGCGAATCACCTCAAAGAACGGGTAATAAACCGGCGGCTGAATCAGTACACTGTCGCCCTCTTTTGTCAGAGCGCGTACCGCCATCGCAAGGGCGAATACCACACCGGGGGTTTTTACAAGCCATTCAGACTTTGGCTGCCAGTCAAACCGACTGTCAAACCAGCGATACAGCGCGTCAAAATATTTTCCTTTTACCTCGCTATAACCGAAAATCCCATGGGAAACCGCATTCTGCAGTGCATCCAACACAGGCTTCGGCGCCTGAAAATCCATATCCGCCACCCACAATGGCAACACATCTACGTCACGTCCGCGTTCCACGGCGAAATCATATTTCAGGCTGTTTGTCTTTTTCCGGTCAATTTCCCGGTCAAAATTATAGGTTGTCATTTCTAATCTCCCTCTCAACAAAAATCCTGCCCTGCAGGATTCTTATGCCTGCAACGGGTCGCAAACGCGACTTTTTTCTGCTCCGCCGCAATGCAGTCCCTACAGCGTGGATTTTTTCTCAGGAAACAAACGCCTGCTCCAGATCCGCAATCAGCTCGTCCACATGCTCCAGTCCAACGGACAGGCGCAGCAGAGTGTCGGTGATGCCGAGCTTTTCTCTCCACTCCTTCGGAACATCCGGATGGGTCTGCTTCATCGGATAGGTGATCAAAGATTCTGTACCCCCAAGGCTCTCCGCAAAGGTGATGACGCGCACCTTTTCCAGCACGCGCTGTGCCGTTTCCACGCTGTCGACGTCGAAGGAAATCATCGCACCCGCACCTCTCGCCTGCTTTGCATTGATCTCATAACCAGGATGCGTTTCCAGTCCAGCATAATATACTTTTCTGACTTTCTTCTGCTCCGTCAGCCAGCGCGCGATGTTGCCCGCATTTTCCTGCTGCCGCTCCATGCGCACCGCCAGTGTCTTGATGCCGCGCATTACCAGCCAGCTGTCGAAGGGGGACAAACAGCCGCCGGTCGTTTTTGCAATCAGGCGGATTTTTGCTGCGAGCTCTTCCTTTGCAGAGCAGACAAAACCGGCGATCGTGTCGTTATGTCCGCACAGGAACTTGCTCGCGCTGTGAATGACGATATCTGCACCGAGCGCAATCGGGTTCTGCAAATATGGAGATAAAAAGGTATTGTCTGTGATCATCAGAAGGTTGTGTTCTTTTGCAAGCTCTGCGCATGCCGAAAGGTCAGTGATCTCCATCATCGGGTTGCTGGGCGTCTCGATATAAAGTGCCTTTGTTTCCGGACGCAGCACCCGTTTGATCTCATCCAAATCACCGGTATTGACAAAATCAACCATCAGTCCGTTCTTTTTGCCGATGGTATTGACCAGACGGGTTACGCCGCCGTAAAGGTCTTCAGAACAGATCATGTGGTCGCCGGGTGCAAACAGATCAAATACTGCTGTCACCGCCGCCATGCCGGAAGAAAATGCCGTCGTGTCATAAGCGCCCTCCAGCGCGGTAAGGATTTCCTCCAGATGCTGTCTGGTCGGATTTTTCTCTCTCGTGTAGTCAAAGCCGGTCGAATGTCCCAGACCGATATGTCCGAACGTCGCCGTCTGATAGATTGGAAAGCTCACCGCCTTTGTCGGCTCGTCCCAGGAAAAATCCAGATTTCCGTGAATACACTTTGTTTCTATATGATTGCCCATTTTTCTGCTCTCCTTTGCAGTTATTTTTCGGATATTTTCTATCATTCTAATTGGATGCTTCCCATTTGTCAACACCAACATAGTTGGTATATATGTTTATAATCGGTTCCACAGTGGCCTTCTCCCGGACGTTCCCCCGCGCCATTCGAAATACAATAGAATGCTCGCTCCGCGAACATTCTATTGTCATGAATCGCGCCCTTCTCGCCGCGCGGCAACACGGACGTTCCCCCGCGCCATTCGCAAAATCGCGCCTGCGGCGCTTTCCGCAGTGGCTGCGCCACCGCTTCTTTTGCTCATGAAGTGGCGCTTCCTCCGTGACTTCATGTGCACAGATTCTCATGCGAGCATGGAATCTGTACCCACGAAGTCACGGGGGAACTGGTAAACAAAATAAAATTTATTCTTGACCGCCCCCTTTCCCAATGCTATAATGCATCAGATGAACAAAGGCGTTCATGAGTGAAATACTTTTCTATTTAGAAAAGTGTTTGATTCATGGACGCCTTTCAGTATTTGTACAGCAAACACGAGAGAATGAGCGAGGTGTACTTATGGAACAAACTGTGTACTTACAGCTGGAGGACGGGACCTGTCTGACCGGAAAACATTTCGGCGCTCCTTTGAAAGAGGATGTCATCGCGGAAGTCGTTTTTACGACGGCTATGACCGGATATACAGAAACACTGACCGACCCCAGTTATTACGGACAGATGGTCGTTCAGACATTTCCCCTGATCGGCAACTACGGCGTCAATCCAAAAGACTTTGAAAGCAAAGGAATTCACATGAGCGCATACATCACCAGAGAATGGTGCCCATGTCCTTCCAATTTCAGATGTCAGATGGATCTTGACGCTTTTTTAAAGCAGCAAAATGTCCCTGGCATCTATGATCTGGATACCCGCTACTTGACCAAGCTCATCCGCGAGCGCGGCGTCATGAACGGACGGCTCACATCCCTCCGCCCGGATTCTGCAGCTGTTGAAGACTTAAAGGGCTGGGCAATCACGGACGCGGTAGCACACGTTACCTGCAGGGAGCCTTACCAGATTCCGTCCCCGCTTCCCCGCCATCACGTCGTTTTGTGGGACTTCGGTGCAAAACAGAATATCATCCGAAAGCTGCACGCATTAAACTGCGACTTGACCATCGTTCCCGCTTCCACGACAGCAGCACGCATCCTCTCCTATTCGCCGGACGGTATCATGTTGAGCAACGGTCCCGGCAACCCGAAGGATAACCCGGCTATCATTTCCGAGCTGTCTCACCTCTGCAAATCCGGCATTCCGATTTTCGGCATCTGCCTGGGGCATCAGCTTCTCGCCCTTGCAAATGGTGCGGATACCGAAAAATTGAAATACGGACACCGCGGTGCAAACCAGCCGGTGAAAGATCTGCTCACCGGCAGGGATTATATCACCAGTCAGAATCACGGCTATGCCGTCAAAAACGATTCCCTCCCGGATAATGCAGTACTTCGTTTTATCAACCTAAACGACGGAACCTGTGAGGGCGTTTCTTATCAGGATTTTCCCGGCTTCTCAGTGCAGTTCCATCCGGAAGCCTGCGGCGGTCCTCATGACTCCGAGTTTTTGTTCCGCGAATTTGTCGCACTGATGGAAAGGAGGGCATAAAGCATGCCGTTAAATCCCAATCTGAAAAAAGTAATGGTAATCGGCTCCGGCCCCATCGTCATCGGTCAGGCTGCCGAATTTGACTATGCAGGTACCCAGGCGTGCCGCGCTTTAAAAGAGGAAGGTCTGGAGGTTGTGTTAGTTAATTCTAACCCCGCAACAATCATGACAGATGCCGCCATGGCAGATCATGTCTACGTAGAGCCTCTGACTCTGGATTTTCTAAAAAAAATCATCAAAAAAGAACACCCCGACAGCATTCTTTCCACCCTCGGCGGTCAGACCGGCCTGACGCTTTCGATGCAGCTGGCAAAGGAAGGTTTTCTGGCACAGGAGGGCGTTACACTTCTTGGCGCAAACCCGGAAACCATTGCCAAAGCCGAAGACCGTCAGGTTTTTAAAAGCACCATGGAAGCGATCCGGGAGCCTATCATCCCCTCTGTCGTTACGACGACGCTTGAGGGTGCTCTCTCCTTCGCGCACTCTGCAGGCTATCCGGTTATCGTGCGCCCCGCCTTTACCCTCGGCGGCACCGGCGGCGGCATCGCTGTTGACGAAGCACAGTTGCGCCAAATTGCTTCCGCAGGGCTCCGTCTTTCCCCGATCACGCAGATTCTGGTGGAAAAATGTATCTCCGGCTGGAAAGAGATCGAATTTGAGGTCATGCGCGACGGCGATGGAAACGTCATCACGATCTGCTCTATGGAAAATCTTGATCCGGTGGGTGTCCACACCGGCGACTCCATCGTTATCGCCCCTGCGGTCACCCTTGCGGATAAAGAATACCAGATGCTTCGAAGTGCTGCACTCCACATCATCGAAGCTATGGGCATTGAGGGCGGCTGCAACGTACAGTTTGCTCTAAATCCCGAGAGCTTCGAGTACGCTGTTATTGAGGTAAACCCCAGGGTTTCCCGTTCCTCCGCCCTCGCCAGCAAAGCGACCGGCTATCCGATCGCCAGAGTCGCTGCCAAAATCGCCATCGGCTACCGGATGGACGAAATCAAAAACGAAATCACCGGCAAAACGAAAGCATGCTTCGAACCGGCATTGGACTATGTTGTCGTCAAATTTCCGAAATGGCCCTTTGACAAATTCGTGTATGCGACAAGAAAGCTCGGAACCCAGATGAAAGCCACCGGTGAAGTCATGGCCATTGGCAGAAACTTCGAGCAGGCGCTGATGAAAGCCGTTCGCGGAGCAGAAATCTCCCATGACTGCCTGGCAGACGTGCATATGCGCGCACTCGACGACGAAGCCCTAACCGCCAAAATCCTGGCGCAGGACGACGAACGCATCTTCGCTGTTTACGAAGCGCTCTTCCGCGGTTTTTCCATCGAAAAAATCCATCAGCTGACTTTGATCGATGAATGGTTTTTAGCAAAGCTTTTGCATCTGTGCGACCTCGAAAAACGGCTGAAGACAGAGCCGCTCACGCATGATTTTCTGCGGGAATTAAAGAGAAACGGTTTTCCGGATAAAACGATTGCACGCCTGTCCGGCAACTCTACTTTCCCCCACCTTCCGTATTCCTATAAGATGGTCGATACCTGCGGCGCGGAGTTTGCGGCAGAAACCCCATACTTCTACTCCACCACTGACGAGGAGGACGAGGCTTCCGCTTTTATCGCGGAACACAGCTCCAAAAAGCCCGTCGTCATCGTCTTTGGCTCCGGTCCGATCCGGATCGGTCAGGGAATCGAATTCGACTATGCCTCCGTTCACTGTGTCTGGGCATTAAAGGATGCCGGGTATGAAGTTGTTATCGTCAATAACAACCCCGAAACCGTTTCCACCGATTTCAATACAGCAGACCGCCTGTACTTTGAGCCCCTGACTCCGGAAGATGTCGGAGACATCATCCGTGTGGAAAATCCGGTCGGTGCCGTTGTTGCCTTCGGCGGACAGACCGCAATTCGCTTGACCAAATGGCTTTCAGAAAACAACGTTCCGATTCTGGGCACACCTGCAGACAGTATTGACGCTGCCGAAGACCGGGGGCGGTTTGAAGCTCTCTTAAAACAGCTCCATATCAAGCAACCCGTCGGAGATACCGTCCACACTGCAGAGGAAGCGATCGAAACAGCGAACCGTCTCGGCTATCCGGTTCTGCTGCGCCCCAGTTATGTCCTTGGCGGTCAGAACATGATTATCGCCTTTTCCGATGCGGACGTAAAAGAATATATGGATATTATTCTTTCCCATATGGAAGGGAACCTCGTTCTGATCGATAAATATATGATGGGCACGGAGCTTGAAGTCGACGCAATCTGCGATGGCGAGGATGTCCTGCTGCCCGGCATTATGGAGCACATCGACCGTGCAGGCATCCACTCCGGCGACTCCATCGCAGTTTACCCTGCCTGGAATTTAAGCCCCGCCAAAACCGCAAAGCTCGTGGACTACTCCACCCGCCTTGCCCTCGCCTTAAACACGAAGGGCTTGATCAACATCCAGTACGTCATCTGCCAGGATCAGGTTTATGTCATTGAGGTAAACCCCCGCTCCTCCAGAACCGTGCCTTATCTGAGCAAAGTCACCGGCATCCCGATGGTCGATATCGCCACCCGCGTCATGCTCGGGGAAAAATTAAAGGATATGCCTTACGGCACCGGTCTTGCCCCGGTTTCCTCCTACACCGCGATCAAAGTGCCTGTCTTCTCCTTTGAAAAGCTGTCTGGACTGGACACGCAGCTCGGACCTGAAATGAAATCTACCGGTGAAGTGCTCGGCATCGCACCCACCATGCGGGAAGCGCTCTACAAAGGATTGGTCGGCGCAGGCTACCAGCTGACCGACAAGGGCGGCATCTTCATCACCGTGCGCGACACCGATAAGGATGAAATCCCTGATATTGCACAGCGGTTTGCAGATCTTGGCTTCCACCTGTATGCAACCGCAGGTACGGCAGCTGTACTGCGTGACCACGGCATGCAGGTTACCCTTGTCCATAAGATCAGCGAATCCGAACACAACACCATCGCACTTCTGGAAAGCGGAAAGGTCAATTACATCATTTCGACCTCCAAAAAGGGGCGTACCCCTGCCCGGGACAGCGTAAAGGTTCGCCGCAAATCTGTGGAGCTTGGCATTCCCTGCCTGACCAGCCTGGATACGGCAGTTGCCCTGGCAGATATCTTAAAGAGCGGCTTTACGCCGGATACGGCAGATCTGGTCGATATCTGCACGCTGCAAAAGTAAAGGGATCGTACGGAGCGTTTTTATCGTATAGAAACGAAGTTTCCTATACGATGAAAAAAGCTCGGAGCACAGCATCTATTCCTTTGCTGTGCTCCGGGCTTTTCTTTTCAACCTTTTCTACATCCGCGATGGCTCTCCGCCGTCACTCTTCCATCTGTTCCTTATGATATTGCAGCGTATACAGCTGGTAATATCGTCCATGCTTTGCAAGCAGCTCCTGATGCGTGCCCTGCTCCAGGATCTTTCCGTGGGATAGCACAATGATGTTGTCCGCATGCTGAATCGTGGAAAGTCTGTGGGCTACCATCAGCATCGTGCCGACGCTGCGCATTTTTTCCAGGGAATCCTGAATCAAAAGCTCCGTCTCGGTGTCGATATTAGCAGTCGCCTCATCCAGAATCATAACACTTGGTTTGTGGATGATGGTTCGCGCAAAACTCAGCAGCTGACGCTGTCCGGCAGAGAAGTTATTTCCTCGCTCCCGCACCTCCTCATCCAGACCGTGCTCCAGCTTGTCAATAAAATGATCGGCATTCACATACTGGCAGACGCGACGGATTTCTTCATCCGAAATGCCCTCTTCCCGCAGAACGATGTTGCTGCGGATCGTGCCTGAGAACAGAAATACATCCTGCAGCATCTGACCAAAATGCCTGCGCAGAGAAGCGATCTTGATCTTGCGAATGTCGATACCGTCGATCAAAATCTCGCCCTTCTGGAACTCGTAGTTGCGGCAGATCAGGGACAAGATTGTGCTCTTTCCGGAACCGGTCGATCCGACAAACGCCACCGTTTCTCGCGGATTTACATGGAAAGACACACCCTGCAGCACCCATTCCCCGGGAATATAGGAAAACCACACATTGCGAAACTCGATTTCGCCGTGCACCTCTTCCAGCTCTATAGCATCGGGCGCATCTACCAGCTTCGGCTCCAGATCCATGATCGAGAACACCTTTTCCGCAGACGCCAAAGCCGACTGCAGCCAGTTAAACTGCTCCGCCAGGTTCTGGATCGGGGTGAAAAATTTCGAAATATACATATAAAAGGTAACGATCGTTCCGCCTGTGATCGTCTGTCCTAAAAACGCCACGCCGTTTAAATGTCCCATGCCGCCCAGATAAAATAGACATAGGATGGAACAGATGTAAAGCATATACACCAACGGACGAAATACACTGAACACGAAAATCTGACTCAGGTTTGCCTTTGCCTGCGTCTGGCTTTTCTCACGAAATTCCGCCATCTTTTCCTCTTCGCGTCCGAAAATCTGCGTAACCTTGATGCCGGAAAGGTTTTCCGAAAGATACGTATTAATATCCGTCGTCGCATCCTTTACCCTGCGGTATGCCCGACGGGAAAACTTCCGGAAGATCACTGTAAAGATCACGATAAAGGGAACAAAGCACAGCACCATCAGCGTCAGCTCATAGTTTAAGCAGATCATTGCAACTAATATGCCTACAATAACAAAAGCATTCTTTGTCAGGCTGACCAGCAGGTTCGTAAACATCATCGAAATCGCGTTGGTATCATTGGTCACACGGGTCACCAGCTTGCCCACCGGAATCTCATTGAGCTGCTCATGGGAAAGGGATTCGATATGGGTAAACAGATCCTCACGCAGATCGGACACAATCCGCTGTCCAACCCGCTGCAAAATCACCGCCTGCAGATAGGTACTTCCCATTGAAAACAGCAGCACCACCACATAACCGCCTACCCGGGCATACAGGGCAGGCAGAACAAAATCACCTGCAACCAGCTCTTCGATATTACCGATGATCAGCGGCGAAATAATGTCATAGGCGATTGAAAACATCATCAGGAACAATACCAGTACAAACTGCTTCCAGTACGGCTTTGCATAGGCTACCAGACGGTGCATAATTTCGCCGTCCTTCATCGTGCGTTCAAATCCCATCTGGGACTTTTTGTCCTTTACCAGCACATAAGCGGCGATCAGAAGCGCCGTGATCGTACCGATGACCGCGCCGGTCAAAAGCAACGGATTTACTTCAATCATGGCTGGCACCTCCTTCGCACTTTTCTACAGACTCCGACGCATGCTCTGGGGCATCAACGGAATCCGCTATGTCAGACGTCCCTACCGCATCGGACGAATCTGCCGTTTCATCCTCCAGACGCTGTAAATCTACCATCCGCCGATATTCGGGACAGCTGTGATACAGCGCATCATGCGTACCGACCGCTTCTACTCTGCCATCCTCCAGAAATACGATCTTATCCATCCCCTCCACTGTCGAGATGCGATGTGCGATCAACAGGGTAGTCTTGCCTGCACGGGTGGTCTTTAAGTTATCGAGAATAATTTTTTCAGTACGGGTATCCACTGCAGAAACCGAATCATCCAAAATCAGAATCGGCGCATTTTTTAACAGCGCACGAGCAATGGAAATCCGCTGCTTCTGACCGCCGGAAACAGTCACACCCCGTTCTCCCAGGATGGTTTCATAGCCCTCCTTGAAATCTACAATATTGTCCCGCACATCTGCCATGGAAGCGGCGCCATCGATCTGATCGGGCGTAGCATCCTCTACGCCAAAGCCGATATTGTGTGCAATGGTATCTGAAAACAGGAAATTATCCTGGGGCACATAGGCACAGGCATTCCGCACAGAATGAATGGACACGCTGTTCACATCCTTTCCGTCCACAAACAACGTACCATCCGGCACATTATAGGTACGAAGCAGCAGATCTACTACCGTAGTCTTACCTGCGCCGGTTTTGCCTACAATACCGACACTTTCACCGGCAGCTACCTGAAAGCTGACGTCCTGCAGTACATTATAATCGCCGTCCGGATAGCGGAACGTCAAATGCCGGAATTCAATACTGCCTTTTGGATTTTCAAGATTTCCTACACCATCCCGGTCCGTCACATCTACAGGCGCATCCATCAGCTCCGTAATACGATTCAGGGAAGCCTTACCACGGGAAGTCTTTTCAATCAGCATCGAAATCGCCATGATCGGCCAGACGATGGATTCAAAGTAGCCGATGTATTCCACCAGCTGTCCGGCGTTGAATTTTCCACCAAACACCAGCCAGCCGCCGTAGCCTAAGATGACGCAAATGACAGATTCCACAAACAGCGTCACCAGCACCTCCAGCAGGGTTGCGATCTTTGTATAGGTAACGTTGATCTCTTCATTTTCACGGTTTAGCTTACGGAATGCTGTCAGCTCCTTAAATTCCTTGACAAATGCCTTGATCACCGCGATGCCGGAAAAGTTCTCCTGTGCAAAATCCGAAAGATCAGAGAAAGCCTTCTGCCGTTCCTCCCAGCGTTTTGTCATCGTCGTACCCATAATAGTGCCGATGCCAAACATGATCGCCGCAGGAATCAGAGCCAGCAGCGTAAGCTTGAAATCCATCCGCCACATTTTGTACAGCGCCAGCAGACCAAGCACCAGAGCGTCGAAAAACATCAGAATGCCGTCGCCGAAGCACTCCTGAATCGTATCCAGGTCATTTGTATACAGGCTCATCAGGCTTCCTACCTTGTTGACCTGATAATACTGCTGCGACAAACGACGGCTGTGATCAAACATTCGCTCCCGCAGATCTGCCTGTACACACACTGCGGAACCGAAAAAGCATACCCGCCATAAAAAGCGCCCGATCACCATCATCAAAACAATCCAGATCATGGGCAGACAGATATTCTGAAACAGTACCTCCCTGGTAAAGGTCAGCGTCTGACCATCCACCACCACTTTTCCTAAGTTCACACCATTAATGACCAGACGATACAGCTCCGGAATCATCAGCTGGGCAATATCGACGATCAAAAGTGAGAGCAGTCCAAGCAGCAGCGCCGGTGCATTTTTCAGATAGTAACGATTGATATACTTGCCGAAAATCACGACTTTCCCCTCCTTTTTCTTTTGTTTTCCCCTATAATATTTTTCCAAAAAGTAAAATAGTCGTACTTTTTAGTATAAAGGATGTAAGAGGGGAAGTCAACGCAATGGGAGAAAAAGAGACTGCCGGATCCGCCTTTTGCGGAAGAAACGCCAGTCTCCTGATATGAAATTTTACAGCGGATCCCTTGAGGTTTTTGCATCACCAAAAAAGAACATAAAATCCTGCAGCTCTGTTCGCATCATCCGGTCATTTTTCAAAAATCTCTTCGCCTCTGCAAGCTGCAGCGTTCTGTCATAGGCAATGCTTTTGAGCTGTATTTTTCCATCCAAGATCACCGTGTAGTGCGCAGTCTTGTCAGGATCATCTGGTCTTCTGTAGGAAATGCTTCCCGGATTTATCCATTCCATTCCCTCCCCAAGGGTATGAATGCATTGTCTGTGGGTATGCCCGAAAATCAACCGTCGCTTTCCGTCACACTCTGCTCCATAGCTGGCATTCCAATACTGATCAAAGGCATAGCGGCTTTCGACCGTCCCATAGCCATTGTCGTATTGATGCGCGATTCCATAGCTCCATCCATCTGCCTCAAAATATGCCTTTTCCGGGAGCTGCTTCATCCAATCGATATCTTTTTCACTCAGTCTTTCACAGTTATAATGCACCCATTTGTATTTTCCATCCGCTACAGTTGTCCATTCTCCGCTCTCGTAAATATTTATGACATGGCGGTCATGGTTTCCATATACGAGGACTGTATTTTCCAACTGGCGAAACCGCTCCAGGACCTCCCGAGGTGAGATCCCGTAGTCCGTAAAATCCCCTGCGCAGCATAACAGATCATAGTCTGCTTCCTCCCGCAAAATTGTATCCAACGCCCGAATATTTGCATGAATGTCTGAAATTACAAGTACTTTCATATATCTATATTTCCTTCTGTATCAGTTACATAAAGCCAATAGGCATAGTCGGTCAATCCGAATAGGACACCGACCATTTGATTCTCCCTGTTTCTTGCAACAAGACTGATTGATACATGGTCAACCAGCTTCGCTATCCTTTCCTCGAACCGTTCCTTCGGATACTGCGAACCCTAAATCCATATGTTTTAGAAATTCGAGATATTCTTTCGAGGATATTGACTCCTTATCTGTAACAATTTTATAAAATAATACGGTTTCAACCTGCTAACAGATCAAAACCGTTTATTTTATTTATCCAGATAAGTGTTTCGATATTCTTCGCGAATTGCCTCTGGCACAAGGCTTCCACCCGTTGCCCATGCAATATGTGTTGTATTTTTCATTTTATCTTTGAGATGATTTTCCAACAGATATTTCTGTGAGATTTCACTTTTTTCCATATATACAGGTCCCTGAAAAGCAGCACATGCACTTGGCTCAAGAAAAATATTCTCTGTTTCAAGAAGATCTCTCATATAATCATACAATTTTCCATCCCTAATGGTAAATTCACCACTGAGCAAATACTTCATAACTCCCCCAACGAATCCTGATGGACGTCCTACGGCAAGTCCATCTGCATGGGTTAACCCGGTAAGCCCAATATCCTGTACAGAAATTTCATGATTTAACCCAGTTGTCATTCCAACCAGCATACAAGGTGCCTGTGTCGGCTCTACAAAGAAACAATGTACACAATCTCCAAATATCAGTTTTAATCCGAAACTCACACCGCCCGGTGCTCCACCTACTCCGCATGGGATATAAGTAAACAAAGGATGGTTGTCGTCTACTGTGATTTTTTGTTCTTCCAATTGTTTTTTCAGACGTTTCGCAGCTACTGCATAACCCAGAAAAAGTGTTCTGGAGTTTTCATCATCTACAAAATAGCTTTTCGGATTCTGATCAGATAATGCTCTTCCGTTCTTTACTGCTTCGCTATAATCAGATTCATACTCTTTTACTGTTACACCATGACTTCTCAGTAAGTCTTTTTTCCACTGTTTTGCATCTGCTGACATATGAACAATGACCTGATATCCTACTGCCGCACTCATAATCCCGATACTCATTCCCAGATTTCCAGTAGAGCCGACCTGAATCGTATAATTTCTAAAAAATTGTCTACATTCTTCACTTGCCAGTTTTTCATAATTATCTTCTTTTTTTAAAAAACCATGCTCTAAGGCAAGCTCTTCTGTATGCTTTAGAACTTCATAAATGCCACCACGTGCTTTTATTGAACCTGCTATAGCTAAATGACTATCTTGTTTCAGTAACAATGTACCTTCCAAATTACTGTTATATTTTTCGTTCAGTAACTCTTTCATTCCAGGAATTGGAGTAAGCACAGATTCAATCATACCATTTCTGTCTTTCGTTTCCGGAAAACATTTCATGATAAATGGTGCGAAACGCTTCAGTCTTTGTTCTGCATCATCTACATCTGCCATTGTTAATTCTATATGCTTCATTGCTTCTTCACAGTTAGTTTTATCTGGATTTATCCAGAATACTTCTTTTTCATTCTGTATATCCTTTAAAATTGGTACTTTTTTTTCCAGTTCTGCTACATCAATCATTAGCTTATTGCCTCCTTTGTTTCATATCAATGGGTTTTGAAAGTATATCACTTGCACCAAGCCGTAAAACTTTTTGTGCATATTCGAACGAATCATACAGTAACCCGGCAGCGTCAGAACTGCTGTCTGACCACTGCCGGGTTCCCTCTGATATCCTTCTATAAAATTTACCG
>ERZ827450.873-NODE-873-length-37126-cov-3.689515_pt1 | contig 37126 bp, 31 predicted proteins | sample MGYA00519773_ERZ827450 | MGnify/ENA primary metagenome ERZ827450 (study PRJEB31778, sample SAMEA3449306) | human gut metagenome | biome: human gut; feature: human-associated habitat; material: faeces | place: United Kingdom | collected 2010/2012 ...
CCGGCCCCCAGCCGTTCCGACAGGGGCGGATCACCACCCGACCCTTTCCCCTTGAACAACCGTCGGCGCGGCTCTGCCGCGTCACACCAGGCTGGGAGCAGCGGAGGCCAGGGGGCCGCGCAGCACGCCTCCGGCAAAGCAGTCCGCCAGAACACAAGAAGGGGGGCAGCGCCCAAACAGGGCGGCGCTCCCGGAAAGCGCGTCCGCCACGAATTTAAGACCCGCCCCGGTTTCCGGGGCGGGCCCAGGCCGGGCTCACCAACGCGGCCCGCAGTCCCACCGGGGCCAGCCGTCCCACGTTTGGCGGGCGGCCCCACCAGACAGCGCGTGGGGCGGCAGACTGTCCAAACCGTCCAGAAAGCCGGCAAGGGCGTCTTTGCCCTGGCGAAAAAACTTCCTGCCGCCGTCATCCGGGCGGCGTCCGCCCTGGTCCACTCCCTTGCCGCCCTGCTGGGCGGCGGCGTCCTTTTGGTGGCCCTGGTCATTATTATGGTGATCGCTGCGGTGGCCAGCTCCCCCTTTGGCCTGTTTTTTGCCCAGGAGCGCAACGCGCCCGGCGCCCTTTCCGTGGCTGAGGCGGTCAATACGGTCAATGTCGCCTATAACGCGCAACTGGAACAACTGCAAACCGATGGCTATGACGATATCGTGATCCAGGGCCAGGCGGCGGACTGGCCGGAGGTCCTGGCTGTGTTTGCCGCCCGCTATGCCGGGGCCGATGACGGCGTGGACGTGGCTACCCTGGACCCGGACCGGGTGGCAAAACTGACCGCCGTATTTTGGGATATGACGGAGATATCGTCATGGGTGGAAACCATTGACCATCCAGGCGGCGAGGGCAGCGAGGGGTGGACGGAGTACATCCTGCACATCACCATTTCCGCCAAAACCGCTGATGAGATGCGGACGGCCTATGCCTTTACGGACTACCAAAATTCCGCCCTGGATGAATTGCTGGCAGACCGGGCGGCACTCTCCGCCCTGGCTGGGAGCCTGTCCATCTCCAACGCGGACGCCCGGGCGGTACTGGACGCCCTGCCCGCGGACCTGTCCCCGGAGCGACGGGCCGTGGTGGAAACTGCCCTGACCCTCTACGGTAAGGTTGGATATTTTTGGGGCGGGAAGTCCCTGGTCCTGGGCTGGGACAGCCGGTGGGGACAACTCACCAAAGTCACGGCGGCGGGCAGTTCTACCACCGGCACCTACCGGCCCTACGGCCTGGATTGTTCGGGATATGTGGACTGGGTATTTTACAATATGTCCGCCGGGGAATATGTGATCGGCCATGGCGGAGGGGCCCATGCCCAGCACACCTACTGCGACCCCATCTCCTGGGACGAGGCCCAGCCGGGGGACCTGGTGTTTTACCCCGGCGATGAACACGTTGGGATCGTCTGCGGCAGGGACGAGAGCGGCGGCCTCCTGGTGATCCACTGTGCCAGCGGCGCCAACAATGTCGTTATTACCGGCATTTCCGGCTTTACCAGTGTAGCCAGGCCCGTCTTTTACGGGGGATAGATTTTGTCGAAATCTGCCTCAATTTGAGGCAGATTATCGCCCCCTGCTGTTCTCAGGAACGGCGGGGGGCGGTTTTTTGCGTTTTTGCTCCAGGCGTGGTAGTGTTTTGCCGGGAGGTGATACGATGGAGTTATGGAAGCCGCTGAACATTTTGAGTTACGGCGCGGGGATGCCCAGCACATCCCTGGTCGGTATGGCCTGTGAGAACGCCCAGCGGGGCTATCCCGTCTGGCCCCATGTCCCCGTCTACGACGCTGTGATTTTCTGCGATTTACATTCTGAACCCGCCTGGGTCTACGAGCAGGCTGACTTTACCCGTCGGCTCTGCGCCCGGGCCGGAATACCCTTTTACACGCTGGACACAGACCTGTACGGGGACTTCCTCTCCAAATTCGGGACGAGCCGGATCGCCAGCATCCCGTTCTGGACACTGGGAGAGGACGGGAAAAAGGGGAAAATGCCGCGCCAGTGTACCTATGACTATAAGATCAAGGTTATTGAGCGATTTGTGCGTCGGGACCTTTTGGGCTACAAGCCCTATGAGCGCACCTTGAAACTGGAGTTCCACGCCCACCAGATGCACATGGGCATCATGTTTGAGGAGCGCCACCGGGCAAAGCCAAGCAAATTAACTTTGTTTGAAAATCGCTACCCCCTGGTGGAAATGGGCTGGACGCGCCCCATGTGCTACGCCTACAACCGGGACGTGCTAGGCATCCATACCCGGGCCTCCTGCTGCCTGTTCTGCCCATTCCATACCAACTACTTTTATCTGCACATCCAGGCTCATGAGCCGTCCTGCTACGCCTGCGCCCGCCGGATCGACGAACTGGTGGAGAGCCGCCAGGCCAGGCCGCCCATGAAAAGCAGACTGTTCCTCTCCAAGTCCCGGAAACGGCTGCGGGACCTGGAGCCGGAGGACTGCCGCGATAAACAGGTGTTCCCATACCATGCGGAGGAAGTCTGGAGCGGCTTTTGACCGTCGGATCAATCTTGACGCGGGATAAGAGAGCGCCCCCCGCGCTTCTCAACAGCGGCAGGGGGCGCTCCTGGCAGTCATCGCTTCAAGTTTTTCGCAATCGAGATCAGGCTGTCCATCTGTTCAACATTTAGGCCCCTGACCGCTTCCATTAACTCCCGCGCCTTTGTCGGGGCGGTGATATCTGTATCAAAAAACTCTTTTGGTGTGATCTCCAGATAGTCACAGATAAAGAAGAAAGCGGTCATGGAGGGGAAGTTGGCCCCGTTCTCGATGTTGTTGATATAACCGGGGCTCTGGCCGATGGACAGGCTCATATCCCGTGCAGATACGCCCTTGTTCATACGAAGTTCCACCAGCCGCTTGCTAAATTCAAACTGTTCCATGACGGTCCCACCTCTTTCCTGTTCGATTGTACTATTCACAGGTGGTCGTAACATCCGATTTAATCGGCTGTTATTCTTGATATATCTATTTCAACTGGCTATAATGAAAATATCGACTATCTGGTGTGGATATACGAGCAGGCTGTCAGGTCTTTGTACTTTCTGCCCAACTTAGAAATCCTGTCGAAATCTGCCTCAATTTGAGGTAAGATATTTTTCAAGTTAAGAAGGGGCGCGTATATCCCCGCACAGCAGCGGGAACCAGCCGCCAATCAGAGGAGGATGCTATGTCTGAAAGGAAGGAAAAAATCTATTCCAGGCGCTATCCGCAGGCCCCGGAAATCATGGAGTTGATAAACAGATCGCAGACCAAAGAAGAACGGGAGGCGGCAAAGCAGTCATTCAACGAGTTTTGGCGCCAGCTCCAGGAGGAGAGCGTCTATATCCTGATGCCGGAGCGGATCAAGGGCGCCAGGCGATTTGTCGCGCTGGCGAAAGAACTGTCCGAAGCATACGGGATCGACATGGATATCTGGGAGAAATCTTATTTTATCCAAGTTGACCTGCACTTGTACTGTGCCTCCTATCCCACGGAATTGACACAGCGCGTTGCTGAACTGTTCTGCCTGTGTGATCGGTTCCATTCGTTCATCCTGCCCCAGGAGCCCGGCGATTTTACCCTTTCCCTGGACTTCTACACCCACCAATACTACCTGTCCGGGCGGCTGATGAACGGGTGACGCCGCTTTGCTGGACGGAAGCGCCATAAAAAGAGGCCACAGAGAGCCGCCCGGCTGCCTGTGACCCCACGCCCACTATTGTTTTTCCTGCAAAAAGCACTTTTTCAATCGGTCCACAACATCCAGGATAGCCTCCTGCTGCTCTTTTGTCAGGCCATCCAAATAAAAACAAGTGCGGTCATCGAGCCCCATCATATAATCCAGAGAGGTATTGTATAACACCGCCATCCGAGCGAACTGCTCCAGGCTGGGGGTGATCGTATTGCTTTCATAGCCGCTGATTGTGGAGCGGCCTACGTTCAGACGTGCGGCTACGTCTGTCTGGGATAAATGTTTGGACTCCCGGAGTTTCTTCAATCGCAATCCGAAGTCATATACTTCCATCCCATCACCCCCTATGGGGTTCATTTTATACGATGGACAGTCATTTTCAGAGAACAAAACGAAGCGAACAGGTCATTTATAATGGTATATCCCTATTTTTTGATGCCCACGCTTTTTCTATACATCCGGGGTTCAGGAGATTTTGATATGGTGATAGACAAAGAAACAGGGAAAGGCTGCGCCTTAGCCATCACGTCAAAGACAATCGCTCGGCAGTTGATTGCGGACGGCATTGAGGGGCAAACGCTTTTCAAGATCCCCCGGAAAGAGGGATTTGATCTGATCCTGGCGCGCAGAGATAGTTGCGGTGAGATATATGTAATGGCGCGAAGGAACCAGGTATTGGCGCCGGAACCGTTGTGGGCCCCTTCTTTCATTGACAGTGGGACGTGGACACGGGCGGTCAGCCAGTTCCAAAGTTATACGAGCCTGGAGCAGAATGTCGAAAACTTCTTAATACCAGTCATGGACGAGTATCTGAAGAACATTCCCGACGCGGAGTTGGCCGCTATGACAAAGGAGTTCCTAATTGGGCAGGGCGTAATTGGGACACCCATCCGCCAGATTTCCGGGGACACCTATTATTTCAATGAAACGGAGATTTACTCCCTGGATAAGGGGTCCCAGTCATTCCCGTATGACACGCGGTTGAATTTCAACCTTTTCAAAGTGAGATATGAAACCTGTTTTGATATGCGGGTCTGGTCCAAAGCGGCTTCCCAGTTTAAGGTTGGCATGACGCTGGAGGAGTGCGTCTATATTTTCCTCGAAACGAAGATCGTGCGTCACGCGCCGCAGGAACAGACCCCTTTTGACCGGCTGGTGCAGATCATAGGACGGCCTGAATATGAGCGCGTCCCGGAAAATCAGGACGATTCGACCTTCGACCGCATCCGTGTGACCGTTGGCCTCTCCCGATATCTGTGTCCTTCCTGGGAGGATCTGCGAAGCGAAGTGAAAAAGTACCTGCATGAAATATACCAACGGAGCCTCCAGAGGATCGCGGCGGACCGCCGCTTCAAACGGTACGGGGTCCCTATCAATTTCATCAAATTGAGCAACGCCACCCTGCTACGCAACTTTTCCATAGAATTGATCTTTGAGTTAAAGAGCCGGCCATCTTCCGCATCCGAAAAAGCAAATAAGGGAGGAGATCAAATGTGAAACAGAAAAAGCCCTGACGGAGATTATTATATTTTTGGCCGGGTATGTGCCGGTGAAGCATTTAATAGAATTACAACAAAAGGCTGTCGCAAACCGGGAAGAAAATTTAAGACGGCTCAAGCAAGAAATTGAGCAGCTTCCCCCAAGGGACACAAAAAAACTGATGAAAGAACTAGACATACTGGAAAAGATTAGGGAGCAGGCGTAACAGGAACGCCTATCAGCTATACTCCGTAGGCGCAGTATCTTACCTCAAATTGAGGTAAGTTTCGATAGGTTTCGCGCTCCCGTTTCCGGGCGACATCTTCCAGGCGCTATTTGTCGAAATCTGCCTCAAATTGAGGCAGATTATCGCCCCCTGCTGTTCTTAGGAACGGCGGGGGGCGGTTTTTTGTTTTCTGCATGGTAGACCAACCGCTGGGTACAATATTTCCATACTTTGAACGGGAGGTATCGCCATGAACGACCATATCATTACGGCGGAACACATTACGGCCTATGGCCGCTATTTGAAGCAGGAGGAACGGACTCCGGCCACACTGGAAAAGTATCTGCGGGATGTGCGGGCCTTTGCCCTCTGGCTGGACGGCAGGCCGGTGACAAAGGAGGCCGTGACCGGCTGGAAGGAGCGGCTGCTGGCGGAGCGCCGCGCTCCCTCCACGGTGAACGCGGCCCTGTCAGCCCTCAATGGCCTGTTTCGTTTTTTAGGCTGGGAGGGCTGCCGGGCGCGGTTCGTCAAGGTGCAGCGGCGGCTGTTCCGGGACCCGACCCGCGAGCTTTCCCGCACGGATTATGACCGGCTGATCGCCACAGCGCGGGAACTGGGCAAGGAACGGCTGGCGCTGGTGATGGAGACGATCTGCGCTACCGGCGTCCGGGTGAGCGAGCTCCGCTATCTCACCGTGGAGGCCGTTCAGCGGGGCCGGGCGGAAATCTCCCTGAAAGGGAAAGTCCGGGTGATCCTCATTCCCACCAAGCTGGCCCGGAAACTCTTGAAGTACGCCAAGAAAAATAAAACCGTTTCCGGCGAGATCTTTCTCACAGGAAACGGCAAAAGCCTTTCAAGGCGGCAGATATGGGCAGAAATGAAGCGGCTGTGCGTCCATGCGGGCGTGGAACCCTCCAAGGTGTTCCCTCACAACCTGCGCCATTGTTTTGCCACGGCCTACTACCGGGCCTACCGGGATATCGCAAAACTGGCGGACGTACTGGGGCATAGTTCCATCGAAACAACCCGCATCTATCTCCTAACCTCCGGGGCAGAGCACCAGCGGCAGCTCGACCGTCTGGGGCTGGTGTCATAGGCGGAGTTAACATTCCGCCCCAAACAAAACGGTTTTTCTACCTGCGGGACTATATACATAAAGAAATTATACCATTTCTATTCTCGAAAAGCAAGGAACTTCCTAACTTCCGGGCATGGAAAAGCAAGCCGCAAAAGGAGATTTTTTGCGGCTTGGTTTTGTGCGCCTCCTGCTCTCCTTTTATTGGGAGCAGGGGGCTTTATTTTTTGTGCTTGGTCCTTCTGCTGGGCACTTGTGCGCTAAAACTGTGGTCAGAATGTTAATTCAGTTTTCGCCGGGTATATCCCGGCGTTTGTGCTATCTGTGCGGAATGTTAATTCTGACGCTGCGAGGTGATAGATGTGCCATTGGAAAAGAGCCAGGAAAGGCCGAGCCTTTCCGAGAATACGGAACGCCTCAGCAGGCCGGGACTGCGCCTGACAGACGAGCTGGAACTGCGTTTTCTGGAAAACCTGCGGGAGCATGGGCGGACAAAGGGGACAATCAGCACCTACCGCCGCAACCTCTCCAAGCTGCGGAAATACCTGCCGGAGGACAGCAATCTGGACCCCGCCTTTCTCTCCAGCTGGCAGTCGGAACTGTTGGAGCAGGGCTATTCCCCCGGCACCGTAAATAGCTGCACGGCCACAGTCAACGGTCTTTTGGAGTTTGCCGGACGGCGGGATCTCCAGGCGGGTCAGATCCCTATAAACGGGGAAGTGTCTTCGCCGGAGCTGACCCGGAATGAATATCTCCGGTTGCTCCAGGCGGCGAAACTCCTGAAGAAACGCCAGACTTATCTGCTGGTGCTGCTGTTTGGCACAATGGACCTGCCGCTTCGCTCCCTGTCCCGTGTGACTGTGGAGGCCGTACAGGAAGGATGGGTGTTTGCTCCACGGCGGTTGCGTGTCCCGCCCTGCCTGCGCGCGGAGCTGCTGGCCTATGCCGGGGAGCGGGGGATCGGGAGCGGCCCGGTGTTCTGCACCCGGTACGGTAAGCTGATGGACCGTGGAAATATTAACGTCCGCATCCAATCGCTGGCCCGCGACGCGCGGGTATCGGCGGAAAAATGTAACCCCCGGTGCCTGCGAAAATTATGTACTGCCACGCAAGAGAGCATCCGGGCCAATCTGGAGCTGCTGGCCGAGCAGACGTATGACCGCCTGCTGGAAAAGGAGTCTTTGACTGCAGGTTGGAGCGACTGCTACAAGGGAGGTGAGGAGTTATGAACGGTGGAATTCCTTTGGCGGGGGCGTTTCAATGCCTGGCCAGGCAGCCGCCGGAGGCCGGATAGAGGCATTATGGAGGGAATTGAAGCTCCATAGGAAAAACACCGATTTTTGCAGACCGCGGCTGTGTGCCAAATCCAGGTCTGTGCAAGGAGGAAGATACCATGAAAAGGCGACTGTTGGCAATGGTCCTTTCGCTGGCTATGCTGATGGGGCTGCTCCCCACGGCTGCGCTGGCGGCGGGCAGCGGGGGGCCTTCTGGCGGTGCCCCGTATCAGGATCTGGGCCAGAGAGAGGAAGGGGCGGTGTCTGCGGCCAAGTTTACCATCTACAAGGATGGCGTGAAAGGCGACTCCCCTAAAGAAAATGTGCAGGCTGGTCAGTTGAGCGAAACCGCGCCCGATCTGACCGGGGAAAACCTTTACTTCGATCACGCCGAGGTGAACGGGAAGCGCGTGTATGAAGCGGGCACTCTGACGGGGCAGGATATCACCTACTACGGCTCCATCAGCGGGGCACTGTCCATTCTGGGCGAGAGCGAAACCATTGACCTTTACTATGTCTCCAAGTATCCGGTAACGTATCATGTGACCGGCGCGGAGAAGACCGCCGGGGACGATCTGGTGAAGAAGGGTGACTCCCTGACCTTTCGGGCAATGCCGTCGGCCAAGGGACAACGACTGGTCGTAAAGGCAGGAGATACTGACATTTCCAACACCGGTACAGTCTTTGGCCAGGACACCGGTGAAATGCTCTTTACGGTGGATAACGTACAGAACGAACTGACTATTACGATCACCGAGACAGCTGCAACATCATATACCTTTTCATATAATACAACTGACGGCGCATTCCGCAATGGCCGCATTACCAGCGGTAACAATAATCAGAGCATAACGCCGGGCGGAACGATCACTTTTAGAATTGAGTCAACAGCGGGCAGCCTGTTAAATCGGTACACATTGAATATGCTGGTCATCAACGGCCACGAGGTTCAGACTCCTGGCACAGAGACCGGCGAGGGTGCTTATGTAGAGTCTACCCTTCCAAGCGGCGAAACAGTACGGATAACTCTGGTGCAGGAGGACACTACAGCAGCTCCAATTCATTATCAGAATGATTATGAGGTTACGATATCCGATGTGTACACTGACCTCTATATCAGCGAAGGTAATTTTAAGCGCACAGACAGAAACGAGGTCATCATCAAGGAACTGTCCGGCATAGGAAATATTGTGGGCTGGGACGATGGCGCTGAGGAATATGTTCCGGGAAGCGTAAACCATGTGTATCTCCAGACGGGCAGAACCGGCAACGAGTTCTACTTCAATCTCAAGCCAGGCTATGAAAAACCGCAGCTTACCGTCAAGGTCAACGGTCAGGTAAGCGAAGCGGAGATGAATTTTGAAAAGAATATCGGAAATCTGCACGACGGGAGAGAACCGAGCTATACGCAGGAGCAATATCAGTACCGCTTTGATCTTCCCAATGGCTTGGGAGACAACATAGAGCTTTTCCTGACCGCGACTCCCATCACCTATTCGGTGGAATACCGGAATGATAGGAATAACAACGACCTGATTGGCGAACCAGAGACGGGCTTCACAGTGGTGGAGGGCAACAAGGATACCATCACCATCACCAGCCGGACACCTTATGAGACGGTAAAGGGGTATTCGCCGGATGGCTACGTTGTAAGAGGAACCAGTGCCCCAGTGTATCACGCCGGCGATATTGTAGATGTAAAAGATGTAGCCGCCGATGCCGCTGGGACCACCATCATCTTTGTACCACACTGGGTTCCTGTGAATGAAGTGAACGAGCGGAATATCACCATCAACCTGTACATCGAAGACCCGACCGACATCAACGGCAGTGACATTCCGGCGGCGAACTACCTGCGCACGGTGGCGGAGGGCGACGCCCTGTTCAGACCGAACGAGGAACGTGGCCGGGAGCATATCCGAGAGTATATTAGCAGCTCTGATGAGCCGTGGAAAGACACTTATAACGATGAGGACTTTGTGCTGCGAGAGGGTGGAGAGATCCAAGTCGTTAAGGAATCGGTTAGCTCCTTAGATTTCCACTTTGATGTGAAAAAGGGCAACCTGACGGTGAAATTCCAGTGGGGTGCGGGTGAGCAGCCCGACACCGCGGTGCCTGCTCTGCCAGAGAATATCACAGAGCAAATTGCCATCAAGCAGGCATTTTCTGTGGATGTGAGTGAGTCCATACCGGAGGGCTATACTGCTTCTACGACAACCGTTGCGGGGACGATGATCGAAGCGGGTGTGGAGAAAACCGTTTACCTGTACAAGGATGCGGACAATGACAATAAGCCGGACAACCACACCATCACCCTGACGTTTAATGCCGGTGAAAACGGAATCATTGATCCTAATAATCTGACATCCGGCGGAGCACTGTCAGAGGATCAAAAGACCCTGACCTACAAGCTGGTAAAACCAGTGGAAGGCGAACTGGAGGGCGACAAGTATCCGCAGATCCCGCAGGTCAACGCAACGGCGGACAGTATGGTCTGGACGGGCTGGTTCAACAATAAAAATGAATCCAGCCGCTACGCCGACTATGCGAACCAACCCGTCGGTGCGGACGCGGCAGATCTCACCTTTGATGCGCATTACGACGCTGCCGAAGGCCATAAAGAAGTTGCCATCCGCTATTACACCGAGCAGGAGAGCGGAGAGTTTGGCCTCGCCCGTACCCTTACCAGTTACCGGAAACCCGGCGAAACTGTTACATACGGCCGCCCTGCCCGTAACGGCTATGTGACTTCCAATGAGGGGACATCCGGCAGCCTGACCGTGACCGAGGATGGACCAAATACCGCCGATGTCTATTATTATCTTGACACGGACAACAACGACAAGCCGGATACCTACACGGTGACGCTGACCTTCCGGGGCACCGGCTATGGCAGTTGGGATATTGAGGACACCATGTGGGAGCAGATGGAGGCAGGAAAGGATTACATCTATGACACGGACTCCCGTGCTCTGAAAGTATTCCTTGTAAAAGCAAACGAAGCAGGCTTTGAGGCGGAGACCTATCCCGAGGCCCCCAAAGTAATTCCCGAAGATACCTACCTGTTTGACTCCTGGCAGGATGACAGCAAGCACGCCTATGGCTCCGGCACGGAGGGCGACGGCATCACCGTTGGAAGTTCCGTGGGGGCGGAAGACGCCAACAAGAGCTACACGTCGGTCTACAACGAGGATAAGAACAACGACGAAAAGCCCGACGACGAGCAGTACATTACGATCACCTTCCGGGCTGGGGAGCACGGGACGTTTGCCGATAGCGAAAAGACAGTGACTTATGATAAGCTGCTGCCGGGCTACAGCTCTTATCCGGAGGCCCCTGCCGTGACAGCAAGCACGGGCTGGCAGTTTGCGGGCTGGAGTCCGGAATACGATAAGAGCGGAACAATAGAAGCGACTGTACAGGAAAGCCAAATGTACACGGCGACTTATCGCGGGCAAGGCACGCTGACCTATGGCGGCAACGCACAGAGCGGCGGAGAGGTTTTCGACCTGCCGGATGAGCAGACCGTTTGGGAAGGAACCACCGTGGAGCTAAGCGGCCAAACGCCAACCCACACCCCCGTCAACGAAACATCCGTTGTATTCATCGGCTGGTCCAGAACGAAAACCGGCCAAATCTATGGCGAGGAGGATCAGGAAGCGTTTGAGAAGATCGCGTTGTTGCCTGGCAGGGTTTACATCGACAGCACGGCTTTGACGATCTACGCCGTATGGGGCTATGATACTGATGGCAACCAGAAGCCGGATGTGACGGAACCCACGGAAAAGCCCAACCTGATCAATGTCGTACCGCCTGCGGCAATCACCGTGGAAAACGGCACCGCCATTGAGGAGATGGGGCTTCCAACGCAGGTGACGATTCAGACCACGAAGGGCGATATGCAGGCTAATGTTACGTGGGATACTCAAAACACAAGCTATGATCCCAGCAAGGCAGAGGCGCAGACCTTCACCCTGAACGGCACGCTCACGCTGCCGGAGGGCGTCACGAACACGAACAGCATTCCCTTGATGACCACCATCAGCATCACCGTGAATGCCAAGGATGTGGAACCCGGCCCCGATCCTTCTGAGTCCTACACCCTGACCTACGATGCCAACGGCGGTTTCGGCGGGCCGGGGCAGGAGAAAGTAAGCGCGGATGAAGCGGAAAACTATCAACTGAACACCACCGACAAACCGACTCACAAGACGGCTGAAGATGGCACCATGATCATCTTCATCGGCTGGAGCGCTGAGCAGGACACTAAAATCTACGGCGCTTCCGATAAGGACGGCCCGAATACCATTGACAAGCTCACCCTGACTGCCAACGATGAAGTTTATGCCGTCTGGGGCTATGACGCCAACGAGAACGGCACGCCCGACGTGGAGGAAGACGGCAAGTACACCCTGGCCTATGACGGCAATGCCATCAACGACGGTGATCAAGTCGCTGGCGTCCCCGACGGCGGAGAAATCAAGTATGTTTCCGGGCAGGTCGCAGTTCTGGACACCGAAGAACCCACCTACACCTTGGCGCCAGCCACGGATGACTCCGCTGTGATTCCCAGCCCCACAGACGAGCCGGAGACAGAGACGCTCCCCAGTGGAGAGTCCGCAGGTGAGGAAGAGCCCACAGAGAGCGAACCTGCCGCAACCGATCCTGTTGAGGAATCCATCCCTACCGAGGAGAGCGCCCCCCCCGTAGAAACCACTCCCGCGCATGTGCCCGAGTTAGCCTCCATCGGCATGACGCGCCTCTCCTACCGCAGTGCGGGCGATGGCAGTGGCGACAGCGTGGTGTTCATCGGTTGGTCCCTCAACCAGCACAGACAGATTTTCAAGGGAACCGATACCGAAGCTTTCAAGTATGTACAAATCGTTCCCGCCGTGACCTTCGACGATGAAGACATCACCGTGTACGCTGTCTGGGGCTATGATTCCGACAACGATGGCACAGCCGACGTGCTGGGCGAGAATTATGTGATTCGCTCCTATGCCGGTCCCAACGGCAGCATCGATCCGAGCGGAGACACCACCGTTGCAGAGGGCGGCGACCAAGGCTTTACCTTTATTCCCGACTCCGGCTATGCGGTGGATAAGATCGTCATTGACGGTGACACGTATCTGAACGACGGCAACCTCAATCTGGCCGGCTATGATGCGGACAGCAAGACCTACACCTTCACCAATGTGCAGGCCGACCGCAGCATCGTCGTGACCTTCTCCGCCGATGCGGACAGCGACGGCGTTCCCGACAAGTACGATCCCGCGCCAAGCGAGAGATACACTGTCACCGCCAGAGTAAACGACGGTAACGGCACCATTACTCCCGTCAGCAAGACCGTTGACGCGGGCGATGATGTTGTATTCACCATTACCGCCTATGGAGGTTACGCACTAGACTACATCACTGTGGACGGCAAGGTGGTCTACTCCAACAATGATGCAGAAAATCCATTCAAGGATACCTGGACGCTCAAGAACGTGCAGGCAAACAGCGAAGTTGTGGCCTACTTTGGCGAGGATCAGAACGGCGACGACGTTCCCGATGCGCCGACCTACCTGACCGTCACGGCGCGGGCCGGTGAAAACGGCGCCATCAGCCCCAGCGGCACCTTGCTGGTGAAGCGAGGCGAGAGTCAGAGCTTCAGCATCACTGCAAGCTCCGACTACCATATCTCCGATGTGGCAGTAAACGGCGTAAGCGTGGGCGCGGTCAGCAGCTATGAGATGATAAGCATCTCCGAGAACATGACCATCACGGCCAGCTTCGCCCGCGACAGCAGCGGCGGCGGAAGTCACACCACCCGCTACACCATCACGGCCAGCGCCGGTAAGGGCGGAGAGATCAGCCCTGACGGAAGCGTTCGCGTGGTCCGTGGCAGCAGCAAAACCTTTACCATTACCCCGGATGCGGGCTATGTGATCGAGGATGTGCTGGTGGACGGCGAGAGCGTCGGCGCTGTGGATAAGTACACCTTTGAGAATGTGCGTGAAAAGCACACCATCGAGGCGGTCTTTGCCGAGCAGAACGGCGGTGTGGCAGACCCGGACGACACCGGCGTATCTGGCTGGCTGAACACCAAGGACCACAGTGCCTATCTCGGCGGTTATGGCGGCGGGTGGTTTGGGCCTGACGATAACATGACCCGCGCCCAGGTGGCGCAGATGTTCTATAACCTGCTGCTGGACAAGGACATGCCCATCACGGTCAGCTTCTCCGACGTGGCCCCGGACGCATGGTATGCCGAGGCGGTCAATACCTTGGGCAGTCTGGGCATCGTCGCCGGTATCGGCAACGGGCAATTTGCCCCCGACCGGGCGATCACCCGTGCGGAGTTCACCGTGATCGCTATGCGCTTTGCAGAACTGGACACCAGTGGGGAGAACATCTTTACGGATGTATCCGAGAACGACTGGTTCTATGACTATGTGGTAGGCGCGATCAAGTATGGCTGGATCACCGGCTACTCCGATGGCCGCTTCGGTCCTTACGACACCATCACCCGCGCCCAGGTGACCACCATCGTCAACCGGATGCTGGACCGCAGTGCGGATGAAGCCTATGTGGACCGCCACGCAGATGAACTGGAACAGTTCACCGATGTGCCGGACACTCACTGGGCTTACTACGAGGTCGCAGAGGCCACCAATGCCCACGACTACGACCGCACCAGCGGCAGCGAAGACTGGACACAGCTCTGGTAAGCATACTGAACAGTACGGAGGAAAGGGACTTCGTTCCCTTTCCTCCGTATGCATAAATAAAATAAGGAGTTCTTTAAGCCGTAATATACTTAATTGCCGCATTGCCGCCTTTGCAGAAATGGAAGAAGGCGGCAATGCATCCCACTTCAATACCGCTCTGTTAAAACACAGCATCCCTCTGCCGGATGGGCCTGCTGAATCATTGGAGAAGCACATGACAAATCCGGAAACCTTTTGCGGTGTGCCGTAATACCCCATTTTTCTTGTAACTACTCATTCGTTTTATCCATTGCCGAGAAGTGCACTGCCGGACAATTGGCATTGGAACATCTTTTTAGATTCCGTTTATAATTTGCTGTCTTAACTTTTGGCTTTAGGCCCATGAAACACACGGGTTCTATTTTGTATCCCCCTTTCTTTCACGCAGGAGAGGATGCCTGTTGACATCCCCTCTTTTTTACTTCCCTCTTCCTCCTGTCTCCTTGGCAGGACGCAGTTCTGCACTGGAGGAAGAAAACTCAAGTACGAGACCTACCTCAAGCTTATCATCGCCACCGGGATGCGGCAGGGCGACTACTGCGCGATCTGCAAGGGGGTGACATCAACTGGCAAGAGCACATCTCATCGGTTCAGACAGCTGTTTCATGCGCACACTGTAGTACAATCCTTCTCCAATTCATGGCGTCCCCATGACAACGCTGTCGCCGAGCCATTCTCCGCCACACTAAAACAGGAAGAGCTTTACCGGAAGGATTATACCTCCGAGGCAGACTTCAAACAATGTCTTGCCTCCTGCATCGAGTACATCGAGCTTTACAGCACACAGCGGCCGCATCGCACGTTGAAAAACCGCATACCCTGTCGGGTGGAAGAGGCATTCATGAACAGCAAGTGAAGGGGAGCGGTGTGCTGACATATCAGGGGTTCGAATCTGGCCGATTACATGTTTTGTATTTTGATTTTGTCCTGTTTGTATTTTGCAGATGACACAAGGCAAGAACTATAGGAAATTCTGACCTCCTTGCAGTGCAAAAAGTTCAGGCATAAATTGCCCCTACCCAATCCAAACAATGACATGCATTTGTTCAGATCGGATAGGGGCATTCACAATGGTGGAGGTGAGGGGAGTTGAACCCCTGTCCGAAAGCACTTTAACGGGACTTTCTCCGGGCGCAGACGGTTATTGCGGGAGTCTTTCTCCCTGTTCCCCTTCCGGATGGCAAGCCGTCACGCCGTCCGGTCAGGTGAGAGTCATCATGCGTGGGCGGGGCAACTCTTACCCGCCGCACGGACGCCACATCAACGACGCCTTCCCCGGCCTGTGGCCACTCCGGTTCAGACGGCCGCCTTTAATTAGGCAGCAATAGCAACTTGTCTGTTGTTATTTGATTTATAAATTGCCCGTTTTATGGCGGTCAGGCGCCGCCGCCCGCTGGTCCCGCCTCCATACCCCCGTCGAAACCGGTACACCCCCCTGTCGTCGGGACAGACTGTGCTCTACCCGCTCCCGGCTGCACCGAGAGCTCGCAATGCTCCGTTGTCCCTCCACTTCCCATCACAAACGCTTCACTGGTTTGTGATGGGAGCCTGCGATTCGCATCTCCATGCCGAGGGCCTTTCTGGGATATCTGGCAGGATACCAATGGAGATTGTAACACATCCCGCTGTCGGAATGTGTTACAATTCCATGACATTTCAGGTTTTGGTAAATTTTACCATCAGCTTCACCGGCGCGACTTTGGCCAGCAGCCGGTAGAATTTGTAGAACAGCCGCGGCGTGTACATAGTCCTGCCCGCCTTGGCGGCCCGCAGCGCGCCCGCCGCTACCCGCACCTGGTCGCAGTAAGGCAGGTACTCAAAGGCCGGGGAACGGCCAGTGATGCTGCCCACGTCCAGGAACTCCGTTTTCATGGGGCCGGGGCACACCGCCGTAACGGTAATGTCCCTTCGCTTCAGCTCTTCACTGAGGCCCACAGTGAAGGAGGACACATACGCCTTGCTAGCGCCGTACACCGTCATCCGGGGCGTGGGGCAGAAGGATGCGATGGAAGACGTGTTGAGGATGCGTCCCCCCGCCGGCATATAGGGAATGACCAGGTTCGTCATCGCCGTCATGGCCCTGACGTTCAGATCTACCATCCGGGTCTGGACAGCGGTCTCCGTCTCCCCCATCCGGCCCAGGTAACCGCAGCCGGCGTTGTTGATGAGGATCGCCACCTCCGGTTTCTCCGCCGCCAGTTTTTCCTGCAGGGTGGTAAAGGACATGGAATCGCACAGGTCCAAGGGAAGGCAGACCGTCTCCACCCCCACCATCTCCCGGGCGATCTCCTCCAGCCGGTCCTCCCGGCGGGCAATGAGCCAGCAGCACTCAATCTCCGGGAATATGTCCGTCAGCTGGCGGGCAAACTCCCGTCCCAGACCGGAGGACGCGCCGGTGATGATGGCCGTCTTCATTGGGCTCTCCCCCTCTCAGCGCTTTTCAGGCTCCGGATAGTCCACGCCCTGGGTGTCCACCCGAATGCTCTGAATGACCACCGGTGTCTTGGGCTTGTCGTTCCAGTCGGTGGGGACCTCCGAGATGCGGATGGCCTCCTCCACGTTTCCGGTCACCTGGCCGAAGGCGGCGTACTGCCCGTCCAGATGGGGCGCCGGGGCCACCATGATGAAGAACTGGCTGCCGGCGGAGTCCGGATGCATGGCCCGGGCCATGGACAGCACGCCGGTGGTGTGCTTCAGGTCGTTCTGGACAAAGCCGTTGCCGGAGAACTCGCCCCGGATGTCATAGCCGGGGCCGCCCATGCCGTTGCCGTCGGGGCAGCCGCCCTGGATCATGAAGCCGGGGATGACCCGGTGGAAGATCAGGCCGTCATAAAAGCCCTTGTTGGCCAGGGAGATGAAGTTGGCCACCGTGTTGGGAGCCTTGGCGGGGTATAGCTCGCCGGTCATCACAGCGCCGTTTTCCATGGTGATGGTGACAATAGGGTTCGTCATGTCAGACATATCATCGATTCCTTTCTTTTAGGGTGCGGTCAATCTCCCGCTTGGCGTCCCGCTGGGAGGCAGCCGCCCGCTTGTCATAGTTCTTCTTGCCCCGGCACAGGCCGATCTCCAGCTTCACCCGGGAATCCTTAAAATAGACGGACAGGGGCACCAGGGCATAGCCGTCCTGCTTCACCAGGGCATGGAGCTTGCGGATCTCTCGTTTGTGCATCAGCAGCCGCCGGGAGCGCACCGGGTCCCGGTTGAAGATGTTGCCCTTCTCATAGGGGGAGATGTGCATCCCATGGACGAACAGCTCCCCATCCTTTACCGTACAGTAGGCGTCCTTCAAATTCAGCGTTCCGGCCCGGATGGACTTGACCTCCGTGCCCGCAAGCTCGATGCCCGCCTCGTACCGGTCCTCCACGAAGTAGTCGTGGAAGGCCTTGCGGTTCTGGGCCGCGATCTTGATTCCCTTCTTCTCCGTGGGGCTCACCTCTTTCCTGGAAGGTTTTATTATAATACCATATTTTCCCCGCATCTTCAAGAGAAAGTCACAGTTGGCTTTTTCTGGAGGATATGCTATAATAAAGTGATTGAGTATGTCCTGAATATACAAAAAATAGACACAAGGTGGAATGCTATATGAATCAGACTGCGGATCTGACGGAGAAGACCCTCAGCCGGGAGGAAAAGTACCAGGGAAGCTTCCTGAGCCTGCACGTGGACCAGGTGCAGCTGCCGAACGGCAGGACCTCTTTCCGCGAGGTAGTAGAGCATGTGGACGGCGTGGCCATTCTGGCCCTGGACGACCGGAACAATGTGCTCACCGTCACCCAGTACCGCTATGTGATCGGAAAGACGCTGCTGGAGATCCCCGCCGGAAAGCTGGAGCCGGGCGAGGACCCGGTGGCCGGTGCCCTGCGGGAGCTGAAGGAGGAGACCGGTGCCGTGCCGGACACCTTCCTGCCCATGGGCGTGACCCTGCCCTCCCCCGGCTGTCTCAGTGAGCGGCTGTACCTCTTCCTGGCAAAGGGCCTGCACATGGAGTCCCAGCAGTTGGACGAGGATGAATTCTTGAATGTGGAGCGCATTCCCTTCAATGAGATGGTCCACCGCGTCATGGACGGGGAGATCGAGGACAGCAAGACCATCGCCGCCGTGCTGAAGGCAAAAGTGCTTCTGAATCTTTGAGAGGAGACTCTGCCATGAGCGATCCGAAAACCGTCCTGATCGTGGAGGACGAGAAGAATATCGTGGACATCCTGCGGTTCAATCTCCAGCGGGCGGGCTATCAGACGCTGGAGGCCTATGACGGAGAGGACGGCCTGGCTCAGGCGGTATCCGCCAATCCGGACCTGATCCTGCTGGATGTAATGCTGCCCAAGAAAAACGGCTTTGACGTGTGCCGCGCCCTGCGGGATCAGGGCAGCAGCGTTCCCGTCATCATCCTCACCGCCCGGGAGGAGGAGGCGGACAAGGTCCTGGGGCTGGAGATCGGTGCCGACGACTATATCACCAAGCCCTTCTCTATGCGGGAGCTGGTGGCCCGGGTAGGAGCCAACATCCGGCGGACCACCATGACGCCGCCGGCTGCCGCCTCTGCCGCGGCCTCCGCCATGCCCGTGTCCGGGGATTTGTCTATCAATACCGACAGCCACCAGGTCTTCCGGGCCGGTAAGGCCATCGACCTGACCCAGCGGGAGTATGAGCTGCTGACCTTTCTGGCCAGCCATCCCAACAAGGTCTACTCCCGCATCGACCTGATGGAGCAGGTGTGGAACTACGGCTATGTGGGCGACGACGTGCGGACCGTGGACGTGACGGTCCGGCGCCTGCGGGAGAAGATCGAGGCCGACCCCGCCAATCCTGTCTTCATCCTCACCCGCCGGGGCGCCGGCTACTACTTCTCCGTGAAATGACTCCGCCCCCCATTCTCTAAGGAAAGAAGGTGTTCGCCGTGTTCCGCAGCCTGCACATGAAGCTGATGCTGATTCTGCTGCTGCTCATCACCTCGCTGATGGCGGTGGTAGGTGCATTCCTGACCACCAGCGTCTCCAGCTTCTATATCGACACCTTTTACGAGCAGATCAGCGCCGTGTTCAGCGACGACAGCGACGGCTATGTCTCCACCCTCCGGGCCCGGGCGGCCGAACCGGACGGCGCCGCCGGCATCAAGGAGATGCTGGAGGGCCGGGCCGGCTCCCTGGGCATCGACTACCGCACCCGGAACTACTTCATCCTGGATGGGCAGAGCGGCACCTACCTGGACGGGTCTGCAGAGGCGTCAGAGCTCCCCCGGGAGCAGACCGCCAACCTGCTGACCGCCCGGAATGCCGTGGCTCAGGGCGACAGCACCCTGGTGGGAGACCGCAGCGACATCACCGCCGACTATATGGACGCAGCCATCCCCATCATGGGGGGCGGAAACGCCTACATCATTTACATCCTGGACAACAAGGACACAGTGACGGACCTGAACTCCCAGCTCTTCCTCATCATCATGCAGGCGCTGGTGATCGGCCTGCTGATCTCTGTCCTGTTGAGCTTCCTGCTGTCCAAGACCATGGTGGGCCCCATCGAAAAGCTCACCGCCGGGGCAGAGCGGGTGGCCGCGGGAGACTTTGACAGCCAGCTCCCCGTGGAGTCCACTGACGAGATCGGCATCCTCACGGGCACCTTCAACGAGATGGCCGATGTCCTTCAAGCCACGCTGGCCGCCGTGGAGAACGAGCGGAACAAGCTGGACACCCTGTTCCTCCACATGACCGACGGCGTGGTGGCCTTTGACCACGACAGCCTCCTTATCCACTGCAATCCCGCCGCCACCAATATGCTCCATCGCAGTGTGCCGGAGGGCACTACCTACGATACCCTCTTCGGTCAGGTCTATCCCTTCCAGGAGACCCTGGCCCTCCAAAGACCCAACTACGCCGAGGCGGAGATGGAGGTGGGGGACCGGACGCTGGAGCTGTTTCTGGCGCCGTTTTCCGACCAGGCCAGCGGCGGCGTGCTGGTGGTGCTTCATGACGTGACGGAGCAGCACCGCAACGAGGAGCGGCGCAAGGAGTTCGTGGCCAATGTCTCCCACGAGCTGCGCACCCCCCTCACCAACGTCCGCAGCTATGCCGAGACCCTGCGGGACGCGGAGGGAGACATCCCTGTGGAGACCTCCAACAGCTTTCTGGACATCATCATCACGGAGACGGACCGCATGACCCACATTGTTCAGGATCTGCTGACCCTCAGCCGCCTGGATGCGGGCAATGCGGAGCTGGTGCTCTCCCGCTTTCCTTTCGGGGACGCCATTGAGAGCGTCACCCGTGCCAATGCCCTGGCCGCCAAGCAGCACGGGCACACGCTGACCTATACTCCGCCGGAGAGCCTGCCCTTGATCGTGGGGGACCGGAGCCGGCTGGAGCAGGTGATGATGAACGTCATCGGCAATGCCGTCAAATATACGCCCGACGGCGGACACATCACCATCACCGCCGGCTCCACAGAGGCGGAGGTCTGGATGGAGGTCTGCGATGACGGCATCGGCATCCCAGAGAAGGATCGGGACCGGATCTTCGACCGCTTTTATCGGGTGGACAAGGCCCGTTCCCGGGAGTCCGGCGGCACGGGCCTGGGTCTCTCCATCGCCAGGGAGATCGTCCAGCGCCACCACGGCACCATCGCCCTGGCGCCCCACGAGGGCCCCGGCACCACCATCCGGCTGACGCTGCCCATCGGCGGGCCCTCCAACCCCATCTGAGAAAGTCACATCCGCAAAACCGCTGAAAGGAGGCTGCCCATGGATCAAACGGCCCGGCGCAGGCGCCGCAACCTCATCCAGAACATCGCCATCGCGCTTCTGTCCGTCTCGGCGGTGCTCCTGTTCGCCCAGCTGCAGCTGTACAATCTGGGCACGTCGGAGGACCCGCTCTATCTGGAGCGGCTGACCGGCGAGGGCTCACCCTCCCGGCTGCGGGAGTTTCCCGCTCCGGTACGGGTGGTCCTCACGGACTCCTACGGCCGGTATGGCAGCCTGGGCTTCACTACCAACAGTGACGGCTTCTCCGCCCTGGGCCTGCGGGAGGCTCTGGGCTCCGTCCAGCACCTTGCTCCTTCTGCAACGGATGCCTTTCGGGGTGCCCTCTCGGGCCCTTCCATCTATTTTGATTTTTTGAATCCCCTGCCCCTCCAGGTGCTTGCCGAGCTCACCGGTGCAGAGGGCACCGCGTTGGAGGGAAATGCCCGCTGTCTGCTGCTGGCCGCAGGGGCGGACGGCTCCGTCCATCTCTATGTATGGGACGGTGCTGATACCGTCCTCACCGGCACCGTCGCCTCCACCGCCCTCTCCATAGATTCTCTTACAGAGGCAGTGAGCCAGTCCGGCATGGGAAGCGTCTCCTTCGCCTTTGAGGTTGTGGAGATGGAGCCGCTATACGGCAAGCTGTTTCCCCTCTCCATCCTGCCGACGGAGTTACCGCAGCTGCCGGTCCTCTCTGCCGCTTCATCCATCTCCGGCACGGACTGGCTGCTGGCGGCTTTCGGCTTCAACATCAACACGCGGGAGCGCTATGCGGAGGCCGACGGCACGGAGGTCATCACCGAGGTCGAAGCCGATCGCTCCCTTCACATCCGTCCCTCCGGGGAGATCACCTACCGCAGCGGAACAGATGCTACGCTGGAGATCTCCGCACAGGAGGAGGTCCCCACTGCGGCGGAAGCCGTGCTGGGTGCCAGTATCCTGCTGGAACAGCTGACAGAGGACCGCTCCGGCGAGGCAAGGCTGTATCTGGAGTCCGTCAGTCAGGGCGGAGACACCACCCAGCTTCTGTTCGGATATCAGATCGATGGTGTCCCCATTCGCTTCTCCGACGGCGGACACGCCGCCGAGATCACGCTCTCCGGCACCAGCGTCACCCGCCTCACCCTGCGGTTCCGGCAGTACAGCACCGCCGGGGAGACGTCGCTCCTGCTGCCGCTGCGGCAGACGCTGGCCATTGCAGCGGAGCATCCCGGCACAGAGCTGTCTGTGGGCTATGCCGACGGCGGCGGAGACTCGGTATCCGCCAGCTGGCTGGCGGACTGAGTGCAGCGGATACAAGCCGCTCCGGCGGTGGAAAGGAGGTCCGACGGATGGAGAGCTTCCGTCTGAAAAACATCATCATTCTGATCCTGGCTCTGATGAATCTCTGCCTCCTGGGCCTGCTGGGAGTACGGCTGACCACCGGCTATTCCGCCCAGGCAGAGGCCCGTCAGCAGATGGTGCAGCTGTTCGCGGCGGAGGGTGTCTCTCTGGATGACGGCATTATCCCCGGCGCCACACCGCCCGCCGGCCTGACCTTGTCCAGGGACCCGGACGAGGATGAGAAGCTGGCCGGCTTTCTCCTGGGAGATGAGCTGGTCATGTCTGATGGTGGCGGCGGCGTCACCACCTATCAAAGCGAAAACGGCAGCGCCGTCTTCCGGTCCGACGGCACCTTTGACGTGGTGATCGAACAGAGCGGCGAGACAGCGGACGCCCTGTGCCGGGCCTTCTGCCGTGCGTTCCACTACGAAGCCCTCGCCTTCTCCCTGGATGGGGAGGACGGCAGCGCCTCCGCGGTCCAGACCTACGACGGGGCCCCGGTGGTCAACTGCACCGTCTCCTTCTCCATCTCCGGCGGGCGGGTGGCCTCCGTCAGCGGTACCCACCTGCCCCAGGCGGGACAGACCGCCAATGGGAACGGTGCCCTGTCCGCTCTGGATGCCCTCAATGCCTTCCTCGGCACCGTTCAGAGCGGCGCGGTGGTCACTGCCGTGACGGACCTGTACCTCTGTTATGAGCTGCAGAGCACCACAGCCACTCCTATGGCCCTGGTGCCCGCCTGGTGCGTTTCTACGGATACGGCTGATTATTATGTCAACTGCTACACCGGCGCGGTCTCCTCCGGCTGAGTAACTGGAGCCCTGCCGGGCAGATAATTTGTTTCCAAATTTCTCCGCCTGTGCGCCGCGATTCGGCCTGAAGCGGCTGTTTTCAGCCGTCGGCGGCTTTGGAATTTTGACGAATTTTGACGCGGAACCCGTCCGGCTCGCAGGAAGGGTTTGCATTTTGCGCGGGGATATGGTATAGTTTGGGTGTGTGAGCTTCCCCATCCGGAAAATTTCTCCGGTTTCGCAGGTCTTTAGCGGGTATGAAGCGGCACGGGCCGGGCACACTGTTTCATAGAAATTACAGGTGCCGCCACAAAAGAAAGCGCCTTTTGAAGAGAGGGTATCGACTTTGACAAAGTATATTGTACAGGGTGGTCATCCCCTGTTTGGTGAAGTAGAGATCAGCGGCGCCAAAAACGCCGCCGTTGCCATCATTCCCGCCGCTCTGCTGGTGGACGGGGTCTGCCGGATCGAAAATATCCCCCAGATCTCCGATGTGACGCTGTCCCTGAAGATTCTGGAGCATTTGGGTGCCGGCATCCGCGTCATCAACCGCCATACAGTGGAGATCGACGCCAGCCGCATCCGCTCCACCCGAACCTCCTATGAGTTGGCCCGGAAGATGCGGGCCTCCTATTATCTGATTGGTTCTCTCCTGGGCCGCTTCGGCCAGGCGGAAGTTGCCATGCCCGGCGGCTGCAACTTCGGGGTGCGCCCCATCGACCAGCACGTGAAGGGCTTTACCGCGCTTGGCGCCAAGGTCATGGTGGAGGGCGGCTTCATCAACGCTTCCACGGAGACCGGCCGCCTCAAGGGCGCCAACATCTATTTGGATGTGGTCTCCGTGGGCGCTACCATGAATATCATGATGGCCGCCGTCCGGGCGGAAGGCAACACCGTCATCGAGAACGCTGCCAAGGAGCCTCATATCGTGGACCTGGCCAACTTCCTCAACTCGATGGGCGCCAACATCCGGGGTGCCGGCACGGACACCATTAAAATTCAGGGCGTGGACCGCCTGCGGGGCGGCAGCTACGCCATCATTCCCGACCAGATTGAGGCAGGCACCTATATGGCCGCCGTGGCTGCCACCGGCGGCCAGATCCTGGTGAAGAATATCATCCCCAAGCACATGGATTGCATCACCGCCAAGCTGGTGGAGATGGGCGTGGAGGTAGAGGAGCGGGAGGACACCCTTCTGGTCCGCCGCAGCGGCCCCTTGCAGAAGGCCAATGTGAAAACCATGCCCTATCCGGGCTTCCCCACAGATATGCAGCCCCAGATCACCACCGTCCTCTGCCTGGCGGAGGGCACTTCCCTGGTGACGGAGAGCGTCTGGAACAACCGCTACCGCTATGTGGATGAGCTCAAGCGCATGGGCGCCAGCATCCAGGTAGACGACAAGACCGCTGTGGTGGAGGGTGTGGACCATCTCACCGGTGCGCCCATCCAGGCCTGCGATCTGCGGGCCGGCGCGGCATTGGTGATCGCTGCCCTGGCTGCCAAGGGCGAGAGCGAGATCAGCTGCGTACAGTATATCGAGCGGGGCTATGAGGATATCGTCACCAAGCTCCAGGGCCTTGGCGCTTCCATCCGTACCGTGGAGGTCCCCGGTGAGTCCGAGGAGCTGGAGGCTCACATTGGCTGAAACGGGGTACAGGCTTCTCTAGGTTTCCCCCGCTGCCGCGGGGTTATACAATCAAGACATTTCCATAGATCGAGCGATTTTACGTCCGCGATGGAGGATGGCGACTTTCGTCGACGGCCTCCCTTGTGGACGTCTTACTTTTCACCGGAAGAGGTATGTTTTTTGACCACCGTACATACGCTGGCAAGCGGTTCCTCCGGGAACGCGCTGCTGCTCTCCTGCGGGGAGAGCTATATTCTGCTGGATGCGGGCATTTCCTGCCGCCGCATCACTGCCGCTTTGCGGGAGCTGGGCCTGGAGCTCGGAAGCCTCACGGCCATTCTCATCACGCACACCCACGCGGACCACATCTCCGGCCTGCAGACGCTGCTCAAGCGCTGCGCCGCCCCGGTTTTTACCACCGAGCGGGCCGCCCGGGAGCTATCCTGGCGGCTGCCCGGCGCAGAGACACGGCTGGACGCGCTGGACTTCGGCATCCCCCAGTCTATCGGAGAGTTTGCCGTGACGGCATTTCCCACATCCCATGACGCTCCCGGTTCCTGTGGTTTCCGGCTGGACGCCGCCGGCGGCGCCGTCGGTGTCCTGACGGATACCGGCTACGTCACCGACGAGGCTGCCGACATTCTGGAGGGCGTGGATCTGGCGGTGCTGGAGGCCAACCACGACATCGAGACCCTCCGCAGCGGGCCCTACCCCTACTATTTGAAACAGCGGATTCTGGGCGCACAAGGCCATCTCAGCAATGAGGATGCCGCCCGTTTTGCCGCCGTTCTGGCGCAGAGCGGCACATCAGAGATCATCCTGGCCCATCTGAGCCGGGAGAATAATACGCCCGCCATGGCGCAAACTGCCGTAGAACGGGCTCTCTCCGCCGCAGGTGTCTCGCCTCTGCTGTCTGTGGCTCCCAGGGACTGCCTGGGCCCAGCCCACACCGTGAGCAGGAGGTCCGTATGCAGAAGGTGACGATCCTGTGTGTCGGAAAGCTGAAGGAGAAATTTTATATAGACGCCGCGGCGGAGTACGTCAAGCGGCTGTCCCGCTTCTGTAAGCTGGAGCTGGTAGAACTGCCGGAGGAGCGGCTGCCGGAGGACCCCTCCCCCGCCCAGATCGAGGCGGCCCTTTTGAAGGAGGCTGCTGCCATCCGGGCCAAGCTCCCATCCGGCGCCGCCCTGATCGCTCTGTGCGTGGAGGGAGAGCCGCGGTCCAGCGAGGCGCTGGCCCGGCAGATGGCTGCCTGGGCCAGCCAGGGCGTGGGACATCTGGTGTTTCTCATCGGCGGGTCCTTTGGCCTGCACCCCTCCATCAAAGCAGAGGCCAGGCTGCGGCTCTCCATGTCTCCCATGACCTTCCCCCACCATCTGGCCCGGGTGATGGTGCTGGAACAGATCTACCGGGCGTATCAGATCAACGCAGGCACCAAATATCACAAGTAAAGGACGTGGAACTATGACAGAACCGGCAAAGGACTTCTGGGCCCGGGCGGACCGGGACCTGCTGGACCGCTGGCCGAAAGACGAGGCAGGCGCACCGGAACCCGCCGCCAAGCTGGACATCCAGTGGGAGCTAGACAGCCAGGCGGACATCACTGTGTCGTTTTTGGAAAGCTGCGGCATCCCCGCCTTCCAGAATGGGTCCCTGGGCAAGGTGCTGGGAGGCTTCGCCTCCCAGGGAGTAGAGATTTGGGTCCCCGCCTCCCAGCTGGAGGAGGCCCAGGCGCTGCTGGACACCCCCGCGGAAATCCCGGAGCAGGACTAATGTCCCGCCTCCGTTCTCAATTTACACAACAGGAGGTATCTCTCGCATGGATTTTATGAAGGAATATGAAAAGTGGCTGGCGAGTCCTGCCCTGTCCGACGCGGAGCGTGCGGAGCTGGAGAGCATCCGAAATGACCCCAAGGAGATTGAGAGCCGGTTCTACGGCCCGCTGGAGTTCGGCACCGCCGGCCTGCGGGGCATCATGGCCGTGGGCCTGCACAACATGAACATCCATGTGATCCGCTGGGCCACCCAGGGCTTTGCCCAGGTCATCTGCGCCGAGGGCGAGGAGGGCAAGCGCCGGGGCGTGGCCATCTGTATGGACTGCCGGAACCACTCCATGGAGTTCGCCCGGGCGGCGGCGGAGGTCTGCGCCGCCAACGGTATCCATGTGCGGATCTTCGAGTCCCTCCGCCCCACGCCGGAGCTGAGCTTCGCCGTGCGGGAGTACCGCTGCCAGGCGGGCATCAATGTCACCGCCAGCCACAATCCGAAGGAGTACAATGGCTACAAGGTCTACTGGGAGGACGGCGCCCAGCTGCCCCCTCACCACGCCGACGCCATCGCCGCTGCTCTGGAACAGATCGACGTCTTCAATGGCATCCGGCGCATGGACTTCGACGAGGCGGTGAAGGCCGGCCTCATTGAGACCATGGGGGAGGAGACGGACCGAAAGTTTATGGCTAACGTCACTGCCATGATTAACGACAAGGAAACCGTGGCCAAGGTGGCGGACACCTTCAAGCTGGTGTACACTCCCTTCCACGGCTGCGGCTACAAGCTGGTGCCGGAGGCATTGCGGACCCTGGGCATCAAGCACCTGATCTGTGAGCCCAAGCAGATGGTGATCGACGGCGACTTCCCCACCGTGGTCTCCCCCAACCCGGAGAACCCGGAGGGCTTCTATCTGGCCATCGACCTGGCCCGGGAGAATGACGTGGACTTCATCCTGGGCACTGACCCGGACAGCGACCGGGTGGGCATCATGATCCGGAACCACAGCGGCGAGTACCGCCCCGTCACCGGAAATCAGACCGGCGTGTTGCTGCTGGACTACCTCATCGGCGCCATGCGCCGCTCCGGCAAAATGCCGGAGAAGCCCGTGGCCCTCAAGACCATCGTCACCACGGAGATGGCCCGGAAGGTGGCTGAGTCCAACGGCGTCACCTGCTACGACACCTTCACTGGCTTCAAGTTCATGGCGGAGAAGAAGAACGCCCTGGAGGCCGCCGGCGAAGGAAAGGTCATCTTCTCCTATGAGGAGAGCTACGGCTACATGCTGGGCGACTACGTCCGGGACAAGGACGCCGTCACCGCCTCCATGCTGCTGACGGAGATGGCCGCCTGGTACGCCGCCCAGGGCATGACGCTGTTCGACGCCCTGGAGAAGCTATACGAGAAGTATGGTCACTACGCCGAAAAGACCTACAACCTGGTGATGCCCGGCCTGGACGGTCTGAAGGATATGGCGCAGCTGATGAAGAATCTCCGGGAGAATCCCCCGGCGGAGATCTCCGGCGTGAAAGTCGTCACCCGGAAGGACTACACCGACGGGTCCGTGGTGGACTGCGCCACCGGTGCGAAGAGCGCCATGGAGCTCTCCGGCTCCAACGTGCTGCGGTTCGAGCTGGCGGACGGCACCACCATTCTGGTGCGACCCTCCGGCACGGAGCCCAAGATCAAGGTGTATATTCTGACCCAGGGCGCGGATTCTGCCGCCTGTGACGCCAATCTGGAGAAGTACGGCCAGTGGGTCAAGACGCTGCAAAAATAAGACGTCCCTTCTTAGTATCCAAACAACGGCGCCCGTTCCTTTCGGAACGGGCGCCGCTTTTTGGGTTTTCAGAACCAGGCCGCCTGCTGGTCCCGGAACCGGGGCTCCGGGCCGTGGGCGTAGGGGTCGTAACGGCCCAGGTTGCAGCCGAACTCCTGGAGACGGGCGATCTGCCCCGTTGCCGTCCAGCGGACCAGGGTCATACCCTCGAACACCTCCCGGCGGCCGTCGTCCATCCGGTTGGCGAAGGTCCACTCCACCACCGTCTGGTCCCCCTTGTGGAAGAACTGGCGGATATCCCACCGCTCCACCGTGCCCCGGCGATTCCACTCGGTGAACCACCAGGCGATCTTGTCCGCGCCGTGGTACTCCGGGCCCCAGCTCTCGATGTACACCGCGTCCGGGGCGAAAAGGTCCCGGATGCCGGTGTCCCGCTTGGTGAGCCACATGTCGAACCATTGGCAGATGGCCGCTTCCCGCTGTTCCATCTGATTGCTCCTTTCCGCTGTATCTGCTCTTATCTATAAGCAAAATGAATTAGGATGCGAGGATGTTCTGAACCTCCGCCAGCAGGGCTTCCCCGTCGTGAATCGGATAGTCGTCCGCCGCGAATCGCCCCTGGCTGCCCACCAGGATGACGGATTCCCCATTGGCACCCAGGAGCGTGACAGTATCCGCTTCCAGAGGATATACCCCAATGGGATTCTTCCAGCGGAACCTGGAGGCCCCCCGCATTGTAGCCTCCAGGTCCGCCAGCTGCTCCGGCCGGAGCGACGCCGTCAAATCCCGTCCGTCCTGCCGGACCTCCAGCAGCTGGAAGTCCTCTCCCCCTGCCGGGGCGGGTAGCAGGAAGAAATAGCCAGCCAGGGCTGCCACGGCGGCAGCGCACAACAGCAGGAATCTCCACTTTCTTTTCACAGGCGCATCCCTCCCCTGTCACGGCTCCGGCAGCAGGGCCCAGGCCTGTTTCAGCAGCCCTTCGCCGTCAATAATGGGGTAGCCGCCCCTTTGTCCGTCGCAGAGTACGCAAGCTTCGCCGTCCAGCTCAAAGAACCAGGGTCCATGGCTGTCGACGCCTATGATCTGCACCGTGTCCTCCCGCAGCTGCCTTGGAAAGACGTTTCTGCGGTACCCCCTTCTCTCTGCTTGCCGAAGCAGGTCATTGAGGGCGTTACAGGTATTCTGGTCTATCTGACCGGTAATATTCTCCAGCGTCTCTCCCACATTGATATACTGGACTTCGTAGTCCTCCCCTACCGCGGGGCGGGGAAGGAGATACCACGCCGCAGCACATGCTGCCGTCACTGCCACGACGCACGCCAGCAGGATTTTCCACTTCTTTTTCAAGAGAACCGCCCCCTCTCTGGCTCCATCATAAAGGGACCGCCCTGGGCCTGTCAAGGCGGAACGCAGATTTTCCCAAAGTTATTCTTGACATATGTTCAAAATCATATATAATGGGCATATGTTCAAAGCAAGGGAGGAACACCCATGCCGCGCAGCGCCAAATGCCGCCGGGTCTGCCAGATGCCGGCCCACTGCCGCTTTGCTCCGGAACAGCCCGCCCACGGGGAGGCCGTGGAGCTGACAGTGGAGGAGTATGAGGCGGTGCGTCTGATGGATTACCTGGGCCTGAACCAGGAGGAGGCCTCCGCCCAGATGGGGGTGGCCCGGACTACCGTTCAGCGGATCTATGCCCAGGCCCGACAGAAGCTGGCGGTCTTTCTGGTGGAAGGCCGTCCGCTGCAGATCGGCGGCGGCAGCTACGCCCTCTGTCCCCAGGAAAGTTGCCGGGGCTGCGGCAGGCCCTGCGGCCGGTGTGCCTCCCAAGACGGAAAGGAAGCGTCCTCATGAAAATCGCAGTCACCTATGAAAACGGCCAGGTGTTCCAGCACTTTGGCCACACGGCACAGTTCAAGCTCTATGATGTGGAGAACGGCACCGTAGCCTCCTCCCAGGTGGTGGATACCAATGGCAGCGGACACGGGGCCCTGGCTGGCTTTTTGAAGGACCATCAGGTGGATGCCCTGATCTGCGGCGGCATCGGCGGTGGGGCCCAGATGGCGTTGGCGGAGGCAGGTATCCGGCTGTACGCCGGCTGCCAGGGCGACGCGGACACCCGGGTGGCAGAACTGCTGGCAGGCACGCTGGTCAGCGCCGATGCAGCCACCTGCGACCATCACCACGGTGAGGAGCACACCTGCGGCGACCACGGCTGCGGCCACCACGAGAGCGGCCATACCTGCGGCCACTGCTGAGACCGGACCGGGAGGGCGAAACGCCCTCCCGGTTTTTGTGCAGCACCTTTTGGAAATATGGGATTCCCTTTCTGCATAGGATGGGAACAGCGAACTTTGACACTTCGCCGGAAAGGATGATCCCCTTGGAGCAATACATGGAACAGCATTATCCCTTCACCCTGCCGCCCCTGCCCTACGGCTATGACGCGCTGGCGCCGGAGCTGATCGAAAAAGTGCTGTATTTCCATCACGACAAGCACTTCGCCGCCTATGTGGACGCTCTGAACCAGCTGCTGGAGCGGACGCCCGCCTATCAGTCCTGGCCGCTTTGGAAGCTGTGCCTAAACTGGGAGGAACTGCCGGATGGCCTGCGACAGGGCGTTCGGAACAACGCCGGAGGCGTCTTTAATCATGACCTGTATTTCCGCACCCTCCACCCCCTGCCGGTCTCCGCCCCGGACACGGCGCTGGAGGGCGCTGTGGTACGGGACTTCGGCGGCATGGCAGGTTTGAAGGAGGCCATGCGCAAGGCGGCCCTGGGGCAATTCGGCTCCGGCTGGGCCTGGCTATCCGCAGACGGCGAGGGGCACCTGGCTGTCCAAAAGACCGCAAACCAGGACACACCGCTGCCCCTGATCCCCTTGCTGTGTTGCGACGTATGGGAGCACGCCTACTATCTCCAATACCAGAATCGCCGGGCGGACTACTTCGAAGCCTGGTGGCGACTGGTGGACTGGCCTGAGGTCTCCCGGCTCTATACCGGCTGCCTGGCCTGCCGTCCGCCCCGGCCCTGATGGAAGATTCCAGAGGCGGCGGCAATCGCCGCCGCTTTTGGAAAACTCCAGAAAATAGGCGTTGACAACTGCTTCCTTTTCCGTTATGATAATATGTCGAATGAAGACGCAGAGGAAGGAGCGTACCCATGAATTTCTTGCTGACCGGCGGGGCTGTTTTCCGGGATGGAACTTTCCAGAATGTGGATGTTGCCATTTCCAAAGGCCGTATTGTTTCCGTTTCTCCCTCCCTTTCCCAGGAAGGTTTTTCCGTAATTGAATGTCAGGATCAAGTCATTGTTCCAGGTTTCGTTGATGTACATGTTCATCTTCGGGAGCCTGGATTTTCTTATAAGGAAACCATCGCCTCCGGCACGGCGGCGGCCGCCGCAGGAGGCTACACGGCGGTGTGCGCCATGCCCAACCTGAATCCGGTGCCGGACTCCCTGGAGCACCTGTGGCCGGAGCTGGACGCCATCGCCCGGGACGGCCGGGTGCGGGTGTATCCCTATGGGGCCATCACCCGGGGCGAAAAAGGCGCGGAGCTGGCGGACATGCCGGCTATGGAGCCCTTTGTCTGCGGCTTCTCCGACGACGGGAAAGGCGTCCAGTCCGCCGACCAGATGCGCGATGCCATGGAACTCGCAAAACAGCTGGACAAGCCCATCACTGCCCACTGTGAGGACGAGTCCCTGCTGACTCCCGGCTGGTGCATCCACGACGGGGAGTGGGCGAAGCGGAACGGCTTCCCCGGCAACGCCCCTGAGAGCGAGTGGAAACAGGTGGAGCGGGATCTGGAGCTGGTGCGGGAGACCGGCTGCCGGTACCACGTGTGCCATGTCTCCACCAAGGAGAGCGTGGCCCTCATCCGCAAGGCCAAGGCGGAGGGGCTGCCGGTATCCTGCGAGACCGGGCCCCACTACCTGATCCTCTGCGACGAGGACCTGATGGATGACGGCCGGTTCAAGATGAATCCCCCCATCCGCTCCGCCGCGGACCGGGATGCTTTGATCGAAGGGCTGCTGGACGGCACCATCGACTGCATCGCCACGGACCACGCCCCCCACAGCGCGGAGGAGAAGTCTAGGGGACTCCGCAGCCTCAACGGCATCGTGGGGTTGGAGTGTGCCTTCCCGGTGCTGTATACGGAGCTGGTGGAGCCGGGCATCGTCCCCTTCGCCACGCTGCTGAACGCCCTGTGCGTCAATCCCCGGCGGCTGTTCCGCCTGCCCGGCGGAAAGATCGAGGCGGGAGAGATCGCGGATCTGACCGTGCTGGATCTGAACCGGCCCCATGCCATCAACAGCGGTGCCTTCTTCTCCCGGGGCCGCTCCACGCCCTTTGACGGCTGGACCGTCACCGCCGGAGTGGACAAGACCATCTGCAACGGGAATCTGGTGTACACCGCCAGCTCCCGCAACATCAATAAGACCCCCATTCCCCCCTGTCAGGAGGACTACCTATGAAACAATCCCTCTTTACCATGGAACACGCCCGGCAGCTGACCGCCGACACCTATGAGCTGGTGCTGTCCGGCGACACCTCCGCCATCACGGCGCCGGGGCAGTTCGTGAACATCCAGCTGCCCGGCAAATTCCTCCGGCGGCCTATCTCCATCTGCAACTGGACGAAGGACGCCCTGCTGCTCCTGGTCCGGGTGGTGGGCGAAGGCACCCATGACTTAGTGCGGTGCGTCCCCGGCACAGAGCTGGATGTGCTGTCGGGTCTCGGCAACGGCTTTGATCTGGCAAAGGGCGGGACCCACCCCATCCTGCTGGGCGGCGGCATCGGCATCGCGCCCCTGTACGGCCTGGCCCAGCGGATGCTGGAGGCGGGCATCGCCCCCACAGTGGGACTGGGATTCCGCTCCGGCGGAGACGCCTTTTACCTGGAGGAATTCGGCAAGCTGGGCTGCCGCCTGATGGTGGCCACGGAGGACGGCAGCTTGGGCACAAAGGGATTTGTTACGGATCTGGCCCGTCACGTGCCGGAGTGCGGCTACGCCTTCGTCTGCGGCCCCACCCCCATGCTGAAGGCCGTCCACGGCCTGCCCCAGCTCACCGGCGGGCAGTTCAGCTTCGAGGCCCGGATGGGCTGCGGCTTCGGCGCCTGCATGGGCTGCTCCGTGCCCACGGGAAACGGCTACAAGCGGGTGTGCAAGGACGGTCCCATTCTGTACAAGGAGGAAATCGTATGGTAAGCCTGTCTGTCCGCCTTGCAGGGGTGGAGCTGAAAAATCCCGTAATCCCCGCCTCCGGCACCTTCGGCTATGGCCGGGAGTACGCAGAGCTGTATGACCTGGACCTCCTGGGCAGCTTCTCCTGGAAGGGCACTACCGCAGAGAGCCGTCCGGGCAACCCTCAGCCCCGGATCGCGGAGACCGCCTCCGGGATGCTGAACGCCGTGGGCCTCCAGAACCCCGGCATCGACACGGTGATCGCGGAGGAGGTGCCCAACATTGCAAAGATCTTTCATGGGCCGGTGATCGCCAACGTGGGGGGCTTCTCTCTTCAGGAGTACGCTGAGAACTGCGCCAAGCTCAACGACGTGGAGCAGGTGTCCATTCTGGAAGTGAACATCTCCTGTCCCAACGTCCACGCCGGCGGCAGGAACTTTGGCTCCGATCCAAAAGCTGCGGCGGAGGTGACTAGGGCCGTGAAGGCTGTCACCCGGAAGCCGGTCTTCATGAAGCTCTCCCCCAACGTCACGGACATCGCGGAGATCGCAAGGGCCTGCGCTGACGCGGGAGCCGACGGCATCTGCCTCATCAACACCCTGTTGGGGATGCGGATCGACCTGAAAACGAAAAAGCCCCTCATCGCCAACCGCACCGGCGGACTGTCCGGCCCCGCGGTGTTCCCGGTGGCGGTGCGGATGGTGTGGGACGTGTACGAGGCGGTGCAGCTGCCCATCATCGGCTGCGGCGGCGTCTCCTCTGCGGAGGACGTGTGTGAGATGATGCTGGCGGGGGCCAGCGCCGTGGAGATCGGCGCCGCCAACCTGCGGGACCCCTATGCCTGCAAGAAGATCATCGAAGCCCTGCCGGGCGTGTGCGAAAGGCTGGGCGTGGAGCGTATCGCGGACCTGACCGGCGCGGCGCACGGCTGAACGCTGTCACCGAGAAATTTACAGAAAGGACTGTTTGAATATGAGCGCAAAAGACGTCATCATCGCCCTGGACTTCCCCACCCGTGAGGAGACCCTCTCCTTCCTGGACCAGTTCCCCGCCGGGGAGAAGCCCTTTGTGAAGATCGGCATGGAGCTGTTCTATGCCGAGGGCCCCCAGGTGGTCCGGGACATCAAGGCCCGGGGCCACAAGATCTTCCTGGACCTGAAGCTCCACGACATCCCCAACACCGTGAAGCGGGCCATGGCGGTCCTCTCCCGACTGGATGTGGATATGGTGAACCTCCACGCCGCCGGGACCTCTGAGATGATGCGGGCCGCCCTGGAGGGCCTGACTCGTCCCGACGGCACCCGCCCCCTGCTGATTGCCGTCACCCAGCTGACCTCCACCGACGCCGCCGCCTTGAAAAACGAGCTGCTGATCGACACCCCCATGGCAGAGACGGTGCTCTCCTACGCCAAGAACGCCGCCGCCAGCGGCCTGGACGGCGTGGTCTGCTCTCCTTTGGAGGCGGCTCTGGTGAAGGAGCGGTGCGGCGCGGACTTCCTGACCGTCACCCCCGGCATCCGGTTCGCGGACAGTGCCGCCGGCGACCAGAAGCGGATCATGACCCCGGAGAAGGCGGGCAAGTCCGGCTGCGACTACATCGTGGTGGGCCGTCCCATCACCCAGGCGGAGGACCCGGTGGCCGCTTATCGGAGAGCGGTCAAGGACTTTTGGGGCTGAGCGGAACGGGGGCACGTCTGCATGAAATTTGATTTGATGGAACTTGCCCTTGTCATTGCTGTCTTTTTCATGGTACTGGCATTCGGAACAATCTGGATCAAAGCCCTGCCATTCGGTTATACCGAGTCGGCGCTATTGTACCTTGCAGCCATTGTGGCCGCAAGTGCTTTCTGGGTCGGCCGAAAGCACTGACTATCTTCGCACATTTGGATAAGGAGGATTTTTCCATGAACCTAGAACGTGAAATCGCCCACGATCTGCTGAGCATCGGCGCGGTGTTCCTGCGGCCGGACGAGCCCTTCACCTGGGCCAGCGGCATCAAGAGCCCCATCTACTGCGACAACCGCCTGACCCTCACCGCTCCCGCCGTCCGCACGGCCGTGGAGAAGGGCTTGGTGGAGCTGATCCGCACCCATTATCCGGATGTGGAGGTGCTGATGGGCACGTCCACCGCCGGCATCGCTCACGCGGCCATCGTGGGCCACCTGATGGACCTGCCCATGGGCTACGTCCGCTCCGGCAACAAGGACCACGGCCGCCAGAACCGCATCGAGGGCAGGCTGGAGAAGGGCCAGAAGGTCGTTGTGGTGGAGGACCTGATCTCCACCGCCGGCAGCTGCATTGAAGTTGTGGAGGCGCTGCGGGAGGCGGGTGCCGAGGTTCTCGGCGTCGCATCCATCTTCACTTACGGGCTCCAAAAGGGCCTGGACCGGCTGGCCGCCGCGAATGTCGTCAACCACTCCCTCTCCAACTTCGATGCCGTCTGCGAGGCGGCCGCTGAGGAGGGGAAGATCAAGCCGGAGGACATTGAGCGGCTGAAGAGGTTCCGGGCCAACCCCTCCGACGAATCCTGGATCACGTCGAAATAAATTCCGCTTATTCCGCTTCCGGCGGATGCGAAAGCTCCATCCGCTCCATTCATTTCTCTTTTTCCCACCGAACCCGCTCCGCTGGGCTTCGGCGGGGGCCCGGTTGACCAATTCCGCTCCGCTTCCGGCTTTGCCGGGAGCTATTCCCTGCCGCCCGAGGAGCGGCTCCCTCCCACCACACCCCTGAAAGGAGTTCATCATGCCCAGAAATCTTATCGACATCACCGACCTCTCCGTGGAGGAGATCAATCAGCTGATCGCCACCGCGGAGGACATTATCGCCAACCCGGTCAAGTACCAGGACGCCTGTGCCCATAAGCAGCTGGCAACGCTCTTCTTCGAGCCCTCCACCCGGACCCGGCTCTCCTTTGAGTCCGCCATGCTGGCCCTGGGCGGCAGCACCCTGGGCTTTTCTGAGGCCAGCTCCAGCTCCACCGCCAAGGGCGAGACCCTGAAGGACACCATCAAGATGGTGTCGGGCTATGCCGACGTGGTGGTGATGCGCAACCCCAAGGAGGGCGCGGCCAAGGCGGCCTCCCTGTACTCCGACGTGCCGGTGATCAACGCCGGCGACGGCGGCCACATGCACCCCACCCAGACCACTGCGGATCTCACCACCATCACCCGCCTGCGGGGCAAGGTGGACGGGCTGTCCGTGGGCCTGTGCGGCGATTTGAAGAACGGCCGCACGGTTCACTCCCTCATCAAGGCCCTGGCCAAGTTTGAGGGCATCAAGTTTTTCCTCATCGCCCCCCGTGAGCTGGCGGTGCCCGAGTACATGCGGGCCTTTATGCGGGAGCATGGCATGTGGTTCACCGAGGTCACCGGCCTGGAGGCCGTCATCCCTCAGTTGGATGTGCTCTACATGACCCGCATCCAGCGGGAGC
>ERZ827450.887-NODE-887-length-36918-cov-7.709004_pt1 | contig 36918 bp, 30 predicted proteins | sample MGYA00519773_ERZ827450 | MGnify/ENA primary metagenome ERZ827450 (study PRJEB31778, sample SAMEA3449306) | human gut metagenome | biome: human gut; feature: human-associated habitat; material: faeces | place: United Kingdom | collected 2010/2012 ...
ATATCATTTCACTAATGGACAGGCGGGAAAGCCTATAAAATGGGGAAAGTTAGAGAGATAATTATATAAATTTCAGTTTTTCACATTCACTGTCTGATCTGTAGATGCAACTTCAAAATAACCATTCCCATTCGGATCATCATCATGTACATAAGCAGTAATTGTTAATCTACCATTAGACACTGATTTACTTGTTTTGCTTGAAGGAATTGTATAGAGTGAACCATAAGTTGCTTCTTTCTGTCCAGCTTCATTTTTAATATTTAATGCTTTTGAACTCCAGCGATAAGTAATAGCACTGCTCTTATAACCATTCAAAGATAAACCTGCTTTTAAAGTAATACTTGATTTTGGTAAAATGTTAATTCCATATCCATCAAAAAAGTTCATATTAAATTCTGAATCTACTTGTGAATAAGATACGATCTTACCAGCTTTTACTTTCAATGCTACAAAATATGGTTCTATATCATCTGCCCAGTCTTTCCAAACACCGTACATTGTAATTGAACCATCAGAATTCTGTTCTTCGCCTAAGAAATAACTCAGTAAACTATCACCTGCTCCTGCATTGACTGTAACTGTGCCTTCTCCATCATAGGTAAAAGCAGGCCCCTGTGCAATGGATGATAATACATCTTTTGAATAAGTTTTACTTCCCTGGAAATTTGCACTCATGGACTTGCAAAACTCATTTACAGGTATTTCTGTCTTTCCTTCAGAATAATACTTTAAGGCTGTATAATATGCCGCTGTTGCATTATCTACAGTTCCTTTTCCTTCCCCAAAATTCTCCTCTGAATTTCCTGACAACATAACTGACATCATCAGGTTTTTAAAGACTGTCTGATTAATAACTTATAATAAATACTATTTTTATAAAATTCGTCCAAAAAATAAAAGCTGTAACCTACATCTGTCCATGTAAGTGACAACTTTTAGTGAATTATAACATCGCTTTTAGTGTTTTATTCCAACTCCCATTGTGTCTGTTTCTAATTTATCATTATAAAAATAGGAGGTGCAAAATATCATGATTCAAGGACTCGCTGAAAGATTAAAAAAGCTTCGCGAAAAATACCATTATTCTCAAAAGGATGTTGCAAAACAATTGAATATCTCCCCTTCTATTGTCTCTGGATATGAAACTGGAGAACGTACACCTTCTGCAGAAAAACTTCTTGCTTTGTCATCTCTGTATCATTGTTCCACAGACTACTTGCTTGGAAGAACATCTGAGAACCCTGAGACGATTATCCCTGTTGATCATTTAAATCCTGACCAGATTAATGCTTTACTGCATCTGATTTCGTCTATGAACTCTTGATTTATATAAGGGAATTTGCCACAGTAAGCTTTGTTTGGCTTACCGTGGCTTTTATTTATGTATCAAATCTTTATACTCCCAGATCATTCAATATCAAATATACTTTCCCCTTGACTTCTCGCCCACATTTTAAAACCTTCCCCATAGACTTCTGCCCTAATTGTATATATACCGTCCTTTTCGTTTAGAATCTTCGCTGTAGGAAGTTTGTCTAAAACATTTTCTATACTTAAACCTGAATACTTAAATTTAACCTTTCGTAATTTTCCACCATACATAAATGGTATTTTTTTCTGAACTCTCCATCTTCAAACCTGTCTGCATATCGCAAGAATCTCTGGATTCGTAAGTTTCATTTTATAGCTTTGTTCTAAACGATATCCTTTTCTCATTCGGTCATATACGACATCATTGTAGATTCCATCGTTCCTTTCATTCCGTTCCAAAAAATCACAAATCTCATCAATATCACGCTGTACCGTTCTTTCACTGACATTATACAATACAGCCTCTTCTGACTTATATATTAATCCTCCATTCATCAGTTTTTTGTATAAGGCCATCACACGATCTACTTTATCATTATTGTCATTTACCATATCTTATCCCTCCAATAGCATATGAATAATATAGCAAATCACAATGACACACATTTGTCATTCTGATTAAATTTTTTATTTTTTGTTATATTCATATCACATTATAAAAGAAGTATATCATAATTTTATCTAACAAAAAAAGACCCAGAAAGTAAACTTTCTGAGTCTTTGAAAATTATCATATTCAATCGTAGAAGTAAGAATTACTCGATGATTGTAGCAACTCTTCCTGATCCTACTGTACGTCCACCTTCACGGATAGCGAAAGATAATCCCTGAGCCATAGCGATTGGGTGAATTAATTCGATAGTCATTTCTACGTTGTCACCAGGCATGCACATTTCTGTTCCTTCTGGTAATTCGATAACACCTGTAACGTCTGTTGTTCTGAAGTAGAACTGTGGACGATAGTTGTTGAAGAATGGAGTATGACGTCCACCTTCATCTTTTGTTAAAACGTATACCTGAGCTGTGAATTTTGTATGGCATGTGATTGAACCTGGCTGGCAAAGAACCTGTCCTCTTTCGATTTCGTCTCTCTGAACACCACGTAATAATGCACCAATGTTATCTCCAGCCTGAGCTTCGTCTAACAGTTTACGGAACATTTCTACACCAGTTACAACAACTTTTCTTGTTTCTTCTTTGATACCAACGATTTCAACTTCGTCAGATACGTGAAGAACACCACTTTCTACTCTACCAGTTGCTACTGTACCACGTCCTGTGATAGAGAATACGTCTTCGACTGGCATTAAGAAAGGTTTGTCTGTATCACGCTGTGGATCTGGAATGTAGCTGTCAACAGCATCCATTAATTCCATGATCTTATCTCCCCATGGTCCAGCTGGATCTTCGATAGCTTTTAAAGCAGATCCCTGGATGATAGGAATGTCGTCTCCTGGGAATTCGTATTCATTTAATAATTCACGAATTTCCATTTCTACTAATTCTAATAATTCTTCATCGTCTACCATATCACATTTGTTCATGAATACTACGATGTAAGGAACACCTACCTGACGAGATAACAGGATATGTTCTTTTGTCTGAGCCATTACACCATCAGTAGCAGCTACTACTAAGATAGCTCCGTCCATCTGAGCTGCACCAGTGATCATGTTCTTTACATAATCGGCATGGCCTGGGCAGTCAACGTGAGCGTAGTGACGTTTTTCTGTTTCATACTCAACATGAGCTGTAGAGATTGTGATACCACGTTCTCTTTCTTCTGGAGCTTTATCGATATCTTCAAAGTTCTCAGCTGTGTTTCCTTCTACTCTTTCAGCTAAAACTTTAGTGATTGCTGCTGTTAAAGTTGTTTTACCATGGTCAACGTGTCCAATAGTACCAATGTTGCAATGAGGTTTAGTTCTCTCAAACTTTTCTTTTGCCATTTTAATTGTCCTCCTTATTCGCCCTATGGGCAATTACAATAATGTTTCAAACTTCAATATAGTTGCCCAGCAAAGGGCCGTCCTAAATTTGATTATATTTCATTTAAACAAATATTTCAAGACTATTTTGACAAAATAGCCTCGAAATATTTATATATTAATTTTCTTACTTGTCAGCAAGTACTTTTTCCTGTACGTTCTTTGGTACTGGTTCGTATTTTTCAAAGAACATAGAGTAGTTACCACGTCCCTGAGTTCTAGAACGTAAGTCTGTAGAATATCCGAACATTTCAGATAATGGAACGAATGCACGAACCATCTTACCGCTCGCGATATCATCCATACCTTCGATACGTCCACGACGAGAGTTGATATCTCCGATAACGTCTCCCATGTATTCTTCAGGCATTGTAACTTCGACTCTCATGATTGGCTCAAGCAGGATAGCTCCAGCTTTCTGCATAGCCTCTTTAAATGCCATAGATCCGGCAATGTGGAAGGCCATTTCACTAGAATCGACATCATGGTAAGATCCATCATATACTGTAGCTTTAACACCAAGTACTGGGAATCCTCCTAAGATACCAGACTGAGCTGCTTCTTCGATACCTTCTCCAACTGCTGGGATATATTCTTTAGGAATAGATCCACCAACAACTGTAGATTCGAATTTGAACAGTTCTTCTCCATTGGCATCCATTGGCTCAAAGTGAACTTTACAGTGACCATACTGACCACGACCACCAGACTGTTTAGCATATTTGCTGTCAACGTCAACGGCTTTTGTAAATGTTTCTTTGTATGCTACCTGAGGAGCACCAACGTTAGCTTCTACTTTGAATTCACGAAGCAGACGGTCAACGATGATTTCCAGATGAAGTTCACCCATTCCGGAAATGATTGTCTGTCCTGTTTCATGATCTGTATGAGCTCTGAATGTAGGATCTTCTTCAGCAAGCTTAGCAAGTGCTTCAGCCATTTTACCCTGATCACCTTTAGTTTTAGGTTCGATCGCTACGTCGATAACTGGTTCTGGGAATTCCATGGATTCCAGAATTACAGGATGCTGTTCATCACAGATTGTATCACCAGTTGTTGTAGATTTGAAACCTACTGCAGCTGCGATATCTCCTGAATATACAACATCTAACTCTTCACGCTTGTTAGCATGCATCTGTAAGATACGTCCAACACGCTCTTTTTTGTTCTTTGTTGCATTTAATACATAAGATCCAGATTTGCATGTTCCAGAGTAAACACGGAAGAATGCAAGTTTTCCTACGAATGGGTCTGTCATGATCTTAAATGCTAAAGCTGAGAATGGTTCATCATCAGATGAATGTCTTTCAACTTCGTTACCATCTTCATCGACACCTTTGATAGCTGGGATGTCTGTTGGAGCTGGCATAAATTCGATAATAGCATCCAGTAATTTCTGAACACCTTTATTTCTATATGCTGTACCACAGCATACTGGAACTGCTTTACATTCGCATGTTCCTTTTCTTAATGCAGCTTTTAAATCATCAACACTTGGTTCTTCACCTTCAAGATACTGCATCATCAGATCGTCGTCTAATTCACAGATCTTTTCGATCAATTCTGTGTGATAAAGTTCTGCTTCTTCTTTCATATCTTCTGGGATTTCAACGATAGAGATGTCTTCACCTTTTTCATCATTGTAGATGTAGGCTTCCATCTCGAATAAGTCGATGATTCCTTTGAAGTCGTCTTCTTTACCGATAGGTAACTGAAGTACTGCTACGTTAGCTCCCAGACGATCTTTCATCTGATCAACTGCTCCGTAGAAGTTAGCACCTAAGATATCCATCTTATTGATGAATGCCATTCTAGGTACGTTATAAGTATCAGCCTGTCTCCATACGTTTTCAGACTGAGGCTCTACTCCACCTTTTGCACAGAAGACTGCTACTGCACCATCAAGTACACGCAGAGAACGTTCTACTTCAACTGTGAAGTCAACGTGCCCTGGAGTATCAATGATATTGATACGATGCTCTAAAGCACCTTTTTTAGGCTTGCAATGATCCTGCAGTGTCCAATGACATGTTGTAGCCGCAGAAGTGATTGTGATACCTCTTTCCTGTTCCTGCTCCATCCAGTCCATAGTAGCAGTACCATCATGAGTATCACCGATTTTATAGTTTACACCAGTGTAATAAAGGATACGCTCTGTTGTTGTTGTTTTACCAGCATCAATATGAGCCATGATTCCGATATTTCTGGTTCTCTCTAATGGATATTCTCTTCCAGCCAAGATTTTTTCCTCCTATAAGTTTTAACATAGAAGCATGTCTGGCAAGACGCCAGAACAGATTCTTGAAATTAGAATCTGTAATGTGCGAATGCTTTGTTTGCTTCTGCCATCTTGTGCATATCTTCTTTTTTCTTTACAGATGCTCCTGTATTGTTGGAAGCGTCAAGAAGTTCTTTTGCAAGACGTTCTTCCATTGTTCTTTCTCCTCTTTTACGTGAGAAAGTTGTGATCCAACGAAGCGCTAATGCCTGTCTTCTGTCTGGTCTAACGTCGATAGGCACCTGATATGTTGCTCCACCGATACGTCTAGCTTTTACTTCAAGAACTGGCATGATGTTGTTCATAGCTTCTTCGAATACTTCTAAAGCTGGTTTTCCAGCTTCTTCTTCGATACGGGCAAATGCTCCGTATACGATTTTCTGAGCAACTCCTTTTTTACCATCTAACATAATGTTGTTGATTAATTTTGTCACAACCTTATTGTTGTAAATAGGATCTGCTAATACGTCTCTTTTCGCAATATGTCCTTTACGTGGCACGGTTCTTCCCTCCTTAATAATCATTAATTCATCGGTACTCATACTTAATTATTGCATGTTCGTGCAGGACTTTTATATCTCCTGTAACCTTTGTAGGAAACAATAAAGTTCCGGCACAACTATACAAGGTAGCGTTTATATCACGCTGCTTTGTACCAATTTAGTTTTGTTTTATTTTTTCTTAGGTCTTTTAGCTCCATATTTGGAACGAGCCTGCATTCTGTTAGCTACACCTGCTGTATCAAGTGTACCTCTAACGATATGGTAACGAGTACCTGGTAAGTCCTTAACACGACCACCACGAATCAGAACAACACTATGTTCCTGTAAGTTATGTCCTTCACCTGGGATATAACTTGTTACTTCGATTCCGTTAGAAAGACGAACTCTGGCGATCTTACGTAAAGCAGAGTTAGGCTTTTTAGGAGTTGCAGTTTTAACAGCTGTACATACACCTCTCTTCTGTGGTGAGCTTGTGTCTGTAGCTTTCTTCTTTAAAGAGTTAAATCCTTTCTGAAGTGCTGGTGCTGTAGATTTCTTTACAGATGTTTTTCTCCCTTTTCTAACTAATTGGTTAAAAGTTGGCATTGATTTCACCTCCATACATGTTTTCTACTATGGTTACTTAAATTCACCTTGTGACTATACATGCACTTCTTGGTTTTGCTCCCCAAAAAGGCATGCTAGGCTATTATAAAATGCCTGCATGCCTTTGTCAAGACCTTTTCCCAAGATTTTTATTAATTTCTATATATTTTTATCTTTTTGGAAATCTCATTCTATGGATCTTATTCGAAATCTTTCTTTATCTGGCTGTCTCAGAAATGCTTTCTCGTCACATCTCTGATATCGACCCTGACAGCTTCTATTCTGATCTCTTTTCTTGATCTCAATGTTTCGATTTCTTTGTTATATGGCTTCTTTACGCCATTTTCTTAATATATAAAAATCAATCTCTTATTCTTGAGAAAATATTTAGTTAATAAGTTCCAAATTATTTTGTTAACGGGTTACACTTTGCTTTAGTTACCAGTTACAAATTTTTTAAATGCTCCACCGGTCAGCTGATCGAATGTTTGTTGATCTCTTATCTGAATCTTTCTTGTTTGGATTCCTCGTCTCTTGGAATCTTTCTTGTTTGGATTCTTTTTCTTTGATCATCTTCTGATCTTATCTTAAGATCTTGTTCATTTTCTCTATTCTTCGTATTATTTTTATGAGGTTGACTCCTTTACCGTTCTATCCGCTTCTAGGACTCTTATGTTCTCTCCCGAGATCATAATATCCTGTTGAGTCAGTCTCATGATTCCCAATCATCTTAATACTTCTGATCCATCAGCTGCCGGTTTTAAAGGTCTTTCCGTAAGCCTTATAGAGCAACTTGGGCAATTCTCCTTTCTTTTAAAACTTATCTTTCATTTGTTGATTTTATTATATCAATATCTGTTTACTTTGTCAATTAAATAGTTTTTTCAGATTTCTTAAGGATTTTACATACAATAAACAGATTATAGTTTAATAGACTGAAGTTGGTGGAATATTATAAAAATGGTTATCTGTCTGCGACGCGCTTTCGCTCGACTCACACGTAACTGTACTAAGCTACTGAATGGTCATCCGACCATCCACTCGCTAAGTGCAGACGTGTTCCTACGGTCGCCAACAGATAACCATTTTTATAATATTCAATAATTTCAGTTATCGAAACCACTATGAGATATGTATGTTGAACGGTATTTGCTTGCGCTCTTGGTATCGATAAATGAAGATAAAATATTTTACGTATGCACCAAATACTGTAATTGTCCACACTATAGTCTTCTGGTATATGATAAAAAATAAATAAAAAACCACAAACGCAGCATTGGAATTTTGCCATATTTTGAATAAATTCGCAGCCCAATTGGACGATTGTCTGAGCTTCAGAGACTCTTGTCTTAGATAAACTTCAGAGCGAGTTATCGTAGGAAATTGGGCGGATAAGCGATTTGTTCAAAATATGAGCAAAAATTCCACCGCTGCGTTTGTGGTTTTTTATTTATTTTTTATCATATACTCAAAGCCTACAGTTGGCCAACTACAAATTCAAATTATTCTTCAATATCAAATTCTTCATCATCGAAATCGATTTCATCTCCGATCGTGAAATCATTTTCGTCTGTGCTGATCTTGACATCTCTGTAACGTCTCATACCCGTTCCGGCTGGGATCAATTTACCAAGGATTACGTTTTCTTTTAATCCTACTAATGGATCGACTTTACCTTTGATCGCTGCATCTGTCAGAACTTTTGTTGTTTCCTGGAAAGAAGCTGCTGATAAGAAGGAATCTGTTGCCAGAGATGCTTTTGTGATACCAAGCATGATCTGTTCTGCTGTTGCAGTCTGAAGACCCTGTTCTTCCATCTCTTTGTTCTTCTTCTCAAGTTCTAATACATCAACCATTGCTCCTGGTAAGTATCCTGTATCTCCACCGTCTTCGATACGAACTTTCTTAAGCATCTGACGTACGATAACCTCAACGTGCTTGTCGTTGATATCTACACCCTGTAAGCGGTATACTCTCTGTACTTCGCGGATCATGTAATCCTGTACTGCACGGATTCCCTTGATTCTTAATAAATCGTGAGGGTTGATAGAACCTTCTGTAAGTTCATCTCCGGCTTCAAGGATCTGTCCTTCCTGTACTTTCAGACGAGATCCGTAAGGGATCAGATATGTCTTCACATCACCAGTTTCTCTGTTTGTGATGATGACTTCACGTTTCTTCTTCGTATCTTTTAACTGCACTTCTCCACCAAATTCTGCGATGATCGCAAGTCCTTTTGGTTTACGTGCTTCAAATAACTCTTCGACACGAGGAAGACCCTGTGTGATATCATCACCGGCTACTCCACCAGCATGGAATGTTCTCATTGTAAGCTGTGTACCTGGCTCACCGATTGACTGTGCTGCGATGATTCCGACAGCTTCACCAACCTGTACAGCCTGACCAGTTGCCATGTTGGATCCGTAACATTTTGCACAAGCTCCAACTCCGGATTTACATGTTAACATCGTACGGATCTTAACTTTTGTGTATCCTGCATCACAAACGGCTTTCGCACGTTTTGGTGTGATCATGTGGTTTGCTTTTACAAGAACTTCTCCTGTTTCTGGGTGTACAAGCTCTTCTGCTGCATATCTTCCTGTGATACGTTCTTCTAAGCTTTCAATAACTTCCTGTCCATCCATGAATGCTTCTACATACATTCCTGGAATTTCTTCTCCAGTACCTTCACAGCAATCCTGTTCACGGATGATCAGATCCTGTGATACGTCTACCAGACGACGTGTTAAATATCCTGAATCGGCTGTACGAAGGGCTGTATCAGACAGACCTTTACGAGCACCATGTGCTGAAATAAAGTATTCCAGTACGTCAAGACCTTCACGGAAGTTAGACTTGATTGGTAATTCAATTGTACGTCCTGATGTATCGGCCATCAGTCCACGCATACCTGCTAACTGTTTGATCTGCTGGTTAGAACCACGGGCTCCGGAATCGGCCATCATGAAGATGTTGTTTAATCGGTCTAATCCGCTGATCAGTTTATCTGTTAAAACGTCATCGGCATCGAACCATGTCTTAACAACAGCTTTATAACGCTCTTCTTCAGTCATCAGACCACGTTTATACTGTTCTGTGATAAATTCTACCTGTTTCTGTGCATCTCCTAAGATCTGAGGTTTCTCAGGTGGCACTGTCATATCAGAAATGGATACTGTTAAAGCTCCTCTTGTAGAGAATTTGTATCCGATTGCTTTGATATCATCTAAGACTTCTGCAGTCTTTGTTGCTCCATGAATATTGATACATCTGTCAAGGATCTGTTTTAACTGTTTCTTTCCTACATGGAAATCAATCTCATATGCTAAGGCATTTTCTGGTTTGCTTCTGTCTACAAATCCTAAATCCTGTAAGATGATCTCATTAAACAGGATACGTCCAAGTGTACAATCTACGATCTGGGAAATAGGATTTCCATCTTTGTCCACACCTGTACGTCTTACTTTGATCTTAGAATGAAGTGTGATTACCTTATTTTCATAAGCTAAGTATGCTTCGTTCTCAGATTTGAAGTATTTACCTTCACCTTTGTCTCCATCTTTCTCTAATGTCAGATAGTAGATACCAAGTACCATATCCTGAGAAGGAACAGCTACTGGACCACCATCAGATGGTTTTAACAGGTTGTTTGGTGATAACAGAAGGAATCTACACTCTGCCTGTGCTTCCACAGATAATGGAAGATGGACAGCCATCTGGTCACCGTCGAAGTCGGCATTATACGCTGTACATACCAATGGGTGCAGACGAATCGCTTTACCCTCTACCAGGATAGGCTCGAATGCCTGAATTCCAAGTCTATGCAGTGTCGGTGCTCGGTTTAACATAACAGGATGTTCTTTAATGACGTCTTCTAAGACATCCCATACTTCTGGCTGAAGTTTTTCAACCATTTTCTTAGCTGATTTAATGTTGTGAGCTAATTTACGCTCTACTAATTCTTTCATAACGAATGGCTTGAATAATTCGATCGCCATTTCTTTTGGAAGACCACACTGATAAATCTTTAAGTCTGGTCCTACTACGATAACGGAACGTCCAGAATAGTCTACACGTTTTCCTAACAGGTTCTGACGGAAACGTCCCTGTTTACCTTTTAACATATCTGATAATGATTTTAATGCACGGTTTCCTGGTCCTGTGACTGGACGTCCACGTCTACCATTATCGATCAGGGCATCAACTGCTTCCTGTAACATTCTCTTTTCGTTTCTTACGATGATATCTGGAGCTCCAAGCTCTAATAATCTCTTCAGACGGTTATTTCTGTTAATGATACGTCTGTAAAGGTCATTTAAGTCAGATGTGGCAAAACGTCCACCATCTAACTGCACCATTGGACGGATATCTGGTGGAATAACTGGAACTGCATCCAGGATCATCCATTCTGGTTTGTTGTCTGAGTTTAAAAATGCCTCTACAACTTCCAGTCTCTTAACGATTCTGGCTCTCTTCTGACCTGTAGCAGTTTTGAATTCATCCTGTAAGGATTTTGCTTCTGCCTCAAGATCAATGGCCTGAAGCAGTTCTTTCACTGCTTCAGCACCCATTCCTACGCGGAATGTATCTCCGTATTTTTCATACGCTTCTCTATATTCTTTTTCTGTTAATACTTGTTTATATGCAAGATCTGTATCTCCAGCATCTAAAACGATATAGCATGCGAAATATAAAACCTTTTCCAGTGTTCTTGGTGAAATATCAAGAATCAGACCCATACGGCTAGGAATTCCTTTGAAATACCAGATATGGGATACTGGAGCTGCTAATTCGATATGTCCCATTCTCTCACGACGGACACTTGCTTTTGTTACTTCAACACCGCATCGGTCGCAGACAACACCTTTATAGCGAACTTTTTTGTACTTTCCGCAGTGACACTCCCAGTCCTTTGTAGGCCCGAAGATCTTCTCGCAGAAAAGCCCATCTTTTTCAGGTTTTAATGTTCGATAGTTGATCGTCTCAGGTTTCTTTACTTCTCCTCTAGACCACTCACGGATCTTTTCTGGGGAAGCCAACCCGATTTTAATTGCATCAAATGAAATTTTATTGCTTTGATATTCATTGCTTGATTCCATCATTTAAGGCTGCTCCTTCCTAAATTGCTCGCCAATCTACATGATTGTGTTATCTTCACCTTCTGATAAGTCTCCGTGTTTATATCCTAAAGCACCGAGTTCAGATTCGCTTTCTTCATAATTATTGAAGACTCCGTCTCCTTCGATCATTGGTGCAAGATCCTGATCAGCATCTCCACCATCAATATCTTCTCTTAACTCAACTTCCTGTGCATTTTCATCAAGGATCTTAACATCTAGGGCAAGTGACTGGAATTCTTTTAATAATACTTTGAAAGATTCCGGAACACCTGGTTCAGGGATGTTATCACCTTTGATGATCGCTTCATAAGCTTTCACACGTCCAACAACGTCATCAGATTTGAATGTCAGGATTTCCTGAAGTGTATATGCTGCACCATAAGCTTCCAGTGCCCATACCTCCATCTCTCCGAAACGCTGTCCACCGAACTGAGCTTTACCACCCAGTGGCTGCTGAGTTACTAATGAGTAAGGACCAGTAGAACGTGCATGGATCTTATCGTCTACCAGATGATGCAGTTTTAGGTAATGCATGAATCCGATTGTTACAGGACTGTCAAATTCTTCTCCTGTACGACCGTCTCTTAATCTTACTTTACCAGTTGTATCGATTGGTACGCCTTTCCATTCTTTTCTGTGGTCTCTGTTTTCGTATAAATAATCCATTACATCATCGTTAACTTTATCACGCCATTTTGCGTCAAATTCTTCCCATGATGTATTAGCATAATCATTTGCCATTCTTAATGTATCTGCGATATCGTTCTCATCTGCACCGTTGAATACTGGTGTAGCAACATTAAATCCAAGAACTTTTGCTGCTAAGGACAGATGGATCTCTAACACCTGTCCGATATTCATACGTGAAGGCACACCTAATGGGTTCAGCACGATATCTAACGGACGTCCGTTTGGTAAGTATGGCATATCTTCTACTGGCAGAATACGGGAAATTACACCCTTATTACCATGTCGACCAGCCATCTTATCTCCTACAGAAATCTTTCTCTTCTGAGCAATGTATACACGAACGCTCTTGTTTACTCCAGGAGGAAGTTCGTCTCCATTCTCTCTTGTGAAGATCTTAGTATCCATAACAACTCCGTAAGCACCATGTGGAACTCTTAAGGATGTATCACGGACTTCTCTAGCTTTCTCGCCGAAGATCGCACGTAACAGTCTTTCTTCAGCTGTTAATTCTGTTTCTCCCTTAGGAGTAACTTTTCCTACCAGGATATCACCGGCACGTACTTCTGCACCAATACGGATGATACCATTGTCATCTAAGTCTTTTAATACATCTTCACTTAATCCAGCAAGATCTCTTGTGATCTCTTCCTGACCAAGTTTTGTATCTCTTGCTTCTGCTTCATATTCTTCGATATGAACAGATGTATAAACGTCATCCTGTACAAGACGTTCACTTAACAGTACCGCATCCTCGTAGTTATATCCTTCCCATGTCATGAAACCGATCAATGGGTTCTTACCAAGAGCCATCTCTCCATTGCATGTTGAAGCACCATCTGCTAAGATGTCTCCTTTTTCTACTCTGTCCCCTACAAATACGATTGGGCGCTGGTTCATACAGTTACCCTGGTTGCTTCGTGCAAACTTGATAACATTGTATTCATCTCTCTGTCCGTCATCATTACGAACTACGATCTTTGTACTTGTAGATCTTTCTACAACTCCGCCATTTCTTGCTGTAATGCAGACTCCAGAGTCATATGCTGCCTTGGCTTCCATACCTGTTCCGACAACTGGTGCTTCTGTAGAAAGAAGTGGTACCGCCTGACGCTGCATGTTAGATCCCATCAGCGCACGGTTGGCATCATCGTTCTCCAGGAAAGGAATCATGGATGTAGCTACTGAGAATACCATCTTTGGAGATACGTCCATTAAGTCAAGGTTTACTTTGTCAAATTCGGATGTTTCTTCACGGAAACGTCCAGATACGTGAGCATTTACGAAATGTCCATCTTCATCGACTGGTTCGTTCGCCTGTGCTACTACATAATTATCTTCTTCATCAGCTGTTAAATAAACAACTTTATCTGTAACAATTGGATTCTCAGGATCTGTTTTATCCAGTACACGATATGGAGCTTCGATAAATCCATATTCATTGATTCTTGCATAAGTAGCAAGAGAGTTGATCAGACCGATGTTAGGTCCTTCAGGTGTCTCGATCGGACACATTCTTCCGTAATGTGTATAATGTACGTCACGGACTTCGAATCCGGCACGATCACGAGACAGACCACCTGGTCCTAATGCAGATAAACGTCTCTTATGTGTTAACTCAGATAATGGGTTATTGTGATCCATGAACTGAGATAACTGAGAACTTCCGAAGAATTCTTTCACTGCAGCTGTTACTGGTTTGATATTGATCAGTGACTGTGGTGAAATAGATTCAATATCCTGAGTTGTCATTCTTTCACGAACAACTCTCTCTAATCTTGAAAGACCAATACGATACTGGTTCTGAAGCAGTTCACCAACGGCACGGATACGACGATTACCTAAGTGGTCGATATCATCATCATGTCCAATTCCATACTCTAAATGGATATTGTAGTTGATAGATGCTAAAATATCTTCTTTTGTGATATGTTTTGGAATTAATTCATGAATGTTCTTCTTCAGAGCTTCTTTTAATTCTTCTCCTTCATATCCTTCCTCTAAGATCTTCTCTAATACAGGATAGAATACATCTTCATGAACTCCGATCTCTTCTGGGTTGAAATCCACATATTCAGCAAGATTTACTTCCATGTTAGAAAGTACTTTTGTAGCACCTTCTTCTGTCTGGATCATAACACTTGCTACTGCTGCATTCTGAATCTTATCTGCAAGTTTCATGTCTACATTCGTTCCAGCTTCCGCTAAAACTTCTCCAGTTGTTGGATCTAAGACATCTTCTGCTAAGATAAATCCGCTGATACGATTTCTTAATGCTAATTTCTTATTAAATTTGTAACGTCCTACTTTCGCAAGATCATATCTTCTTGAATCGAAGAACATACTGTTGATCAGGCTTTCTGCACTATCTACAGATAATGGTTCTCCTGGACGGATCTTCTTATATAATTCTAGCAGACCATCTTCATAGTTATCAGATGGATCTTTTTCGATACTTGCAAGAATCTTTGGTTCTTCACCAAATAATTCTTTGATCTCAGCATTTGTTCCGATACCTAATGCACGGATCAGTACTGTGATAGGTACCTTTCTTGTACGGTCTACACGTACGTTGAATACATCATTTGAATCTGTTTCATATTCAAGCCAAGCACCACGGTTTGGAATAACTGTGGAAGAGTATAACTCTTTACCGATCTTGTCATGAGCAATTCCATAATAAATTCCAGGGGAACGTACTAACTGGCTGACGATAACACGTTCAGCTCCGTTGATGATAAATGTTCCTGTTGCTGTCATTAAAGGAAGATCGCCCATAAAAATCTCATGCTGCTTGATTTCATCAGTCTCTTTATTATGAAGTCTTACTTTCACTTTTAAAGGTGCAGCGTATGTTGCATCTCTTTCTTTACATTCTTCAATTGAATATTTGACGTCATCTTTACATAATTGATAGTCAACAAATTCCAAGCTTAACTGATCGCTGTAATCTTCGATTGGGGAGATATCTTCGAATACCTCTGCTAATCCTTCTCTTAAGAACCAATCATAGGAATCCTTTTGAATTTCGATCAGATTTGGTACTTCAAGGACGTCATCCTGTCTGGCATAGCTGATTCGCATCCCTGTACCTGATTTTATTGGCTGTATTCTGTTCTTTTCCATGGACGTTTTTCACCTCTTGATCTAAACCTGGTTTATATACTACATCAACTGTAAGAAACCCTCTATCTTACTATATTTTTCTTACAATTTTACTCTTAATTTTTTACATAGTGTGGGCAGACAAACCCACATTAAGACATTTTCTTATATTATCATACAGGAATATGTATGTCAACCATTAATTAATAAAAATCCAGAAAATCTTTTTTATTTAGATTCTCTGGATTTTTATTATTTCATATTTTTTAAAATAATTAATCTTTTTCTTAAAAAGAAAAAAAGGACTTCAATTAATTGAAGTCCTTTTATGCCGCAGACCGGAATCGAACCGTTTTAAGCAATCACAAATACTGATAGAAAGGGGCTTTGAGGACTTCATCACGGTCTGGGTGTTCAAAAAGTGTTCAAATGTTTCTCATTCACAAACCGTATTTTTACTTGTAAAATGCTTCAATAGCTTGTGCTAAGAAATCAGCAGTACCTTCACCATATTTCTCATCAGTCATAGACTTAATTCTTTCGTTGCGATAATACTGTGCCTGTGCCATCATAAAACCTTGTTCTTCTTTTATTTGTGAAAACTGCTTCATAAGTAAGCCATATTCTTCAACAACTTCTTGAACTTCCGAAGAATTTACATCACAATTTCTTTTTGCAATTAGTTTTTGCAAAACTGCTTCTATTCGTTTGTTGTAACTGTCAGCTACGTCTTTGCTAATAGGATTGTTGACTACAGATAAATATTTTTCTTTTCCTCCATACCACTCAACAACTTTGGCATAGCCTTTTTGCATTTCTTCTGATGAGACTGCCTCAATATAATGCTTTTTCCATTCTTCAACACTTCCAAACTCTTTGACAGCAAGTTCTTTCATATTGTCGGGCATATGTTCAAGCATAGTTTGAAACATTTCTTTCACTTCTGTTTTACTGAAAATTGCAAAATCCATTTTATTCTCTCCTTTCAGAATATCATCAATGCTGGTAATCAGACGTTCCATACGTTCTTTTTTTGCTACCAACATTTTTCTCTGCATTTGCAAAAGCTGGTTTCTTTCAAGAACCGGGTTATCCATAACAGCTTTGATTTCTTTCAATGGAATATCAAACTCACGGAAAAACAAAATCTGCTGTAATGTTTCCAATGCCTTATCGTCATAAAGCCGGTATCCCGCATCACTTTTTTCTGTTGGCTTTAACAATCCAATTTCATCATAATAGTGAAGCGTGCGAACGCTGATACCTGTTAAATCTGATATTTCTTTTACTGTCCTCATAACTGCTGACCTCCTGTTCCTGATAAGATAACTTTAATCTATGACGTTCCGTGAGAGTCAATAGTTTTCAGTTCAATAAATTGATTTTTCATCTCAACAAGCTGGAATTTGTAATTACATTCCATACATATTGGCATTCTTTACAATCACTCTATCTCCTTTTTCTAATTGTTCCTTAGAAACTCCTCTTAACCCAAGTCCAACATGTTCTGTTTTATATCCACAACCATTTGATTTTCGTTCTTTTGTATGTATATCGATGGTAGTAATTATAGTCTCTAATACACCTCCATTTGTTTTATAAACACACGCATTTTCTCCTTCTCTACACATTCCTGTTGATATGTTTCCTGTGGCAACTGTTCCAACCCCCATAATTGTAAATACATCATCAATAATCAATTCAAAGTCTTCTTTTAAACATAATGGAACATCTAATCTGTTCATATACTCTTTTTCTCGCTCTTTTTTGCTTTTACCAAATAATCCCATAGTGTTTCTCCTTTATAACTTCAAGATTGTCTAATTCTCCCCCCACATTATAGTTCCATTTTCTAAGCAATTCAATAAAAAAGAATAACATAACAACACACCACCTGTGCTGTCTGCTATCCTTTTCGACTTACCACCATTATTCATTTGCTGTCCGTATCTTTCAAAGACTAACGTTCCGCAGGATGCCCAGAGCGACGGTTCCTAACAGGGCGGAGGGTCGGCTGGGCAAGTGGACGGTTCTCTACACATTCCCTATTCTGCCAGATATTCTATCGCCGATTCTCTTCTTCCCTCATATTTGTCTTTCGCAAGAAGTTCATTGATAAAACACAGCAGTTTCTCCGTGTCATCATCGTCCAGTAAATCCATTTTCACCAGTATATCAAGTTCTGTCTGGTTCTTTGGATGTACGGATACTGGCTGGGACATATCAACCACTACTTTCAGCCGATTGGTTTTCTGTGTAGTTTCAATATCCGTAGTCAGTCCCATGACATGGCTTTTACTTACTCCAAATATCTGCGACAGCTTTTCCCATATAGATTCATCTCTCGGTGTTCCATTGCCGTTCTCATAGTTTGTCAGCATACTCTGCGAAATACCCAGTTCTTTTGCCAGTTCCGCAACCGTGATATTGCTTTCTTTTCTCAATTCTTTTATTTTGTTCACGTTCAAGCACCTCCTTCATAAGCACATTATATTTCAAGATTTTCCGTCCGTCAATCTTTTTATCGGATATTCAGATATTTTCTATTGACATTCTGCAATGCTTGTTTTATCATAAGATTATCTTAATATCTGATAATCAGATATCCATAAGGAGGTGAAACGATGATTAGAGGAAATGACTTTATTTTAAATCCAGACAAACTGCAAGAGGAATTTCAGTTAGTAGAAGTTTCTGACTGGGTAGACTTTTCTACAAAAGAAAAATTAGGATTCTACTATACAGTTCTTCTTCCAAAATTAAAGTTTGAGAAAGTCAAAGTAGGCATTAAAGCCAACACAGCGATTGTTACCAACGAGGAACTTGAACAAAAAGGGCAGATTCCAGTCTCATTTGATGGCTTACATACTTGGGCTAGTCTCTATAATGGACGTCTTTCTGTCAAAGCAGAAGCTTCCAATATCAGAAAAGTGGGAATGAAATAATTTTTCCCATTATGTCAGCCAGTCAGTGCCGGACAACGTCATAGGTGCTGAACTGGCTGACCTCTATACTTGATATATAAAACAACATCTTCCGAAAACAATCGGAACATTCATTACAAAAATTGGGATATGAGGTGAGATTCGTGAGCAAAACAAAAGAGTGTTTTGCATACAATACGAAAATCATTGAAACTCCTACTACAAAAGAAGTATATATTTACGAAAACCCTATTTTTATTCACTCGAAAGAAAAGGTAGATTTAACAGACACAAGTAACCAAAAAAAATTTGATGAAATGTCAGCTCATAAGCAATATGACAGTTTAAAACGCAAGCAGAAGCATTACGAACAGGCTCGTTGGGATATTGCCCGTATTGTTGACTGCAACTTTGATAACAAAACAAAATTTGTAACGCTGACATTTAAAGAAAACATTCAGGAAATCCTGATAACTAACCGAGAATTTAAGTATTTTATCCAGCGATTAAATTATTATTTGTACCATACCAAAACCCAGTTATTAAAATACCTTGCAACGTGGGAGAAACAGAAGCGTGGAGCAATCCATTATCATGTTATTTTCTTTGATTTTCCGTATATAGCAAAAGAAAAATTACAGAATTTATGGTCACATGGATTTATTAAAATCAATCGCATTGATGTAGACAGCAAAGAAAACAGAGGTCGTTATCTTAGCAAGTATTTTGGAAAAGACCTTGATTTGAAAGAACATAAGAAAAAAGCCTTTTTTAAATCTCAAAATCTGAAAGTTCCACACGAAACAAAAGTCATGCTGACCGAAGACATTTTACATGACTTACAAAAAGAAAATATCGTCTTTCAGAAAGAATACACAAGGCAAATTTACGATACCAACGCTTTCTTATCTACTGGTTCATGCTTAAAGGACAGCCGTGTTATCTACATCAAAATAAAAAAAGAAAATCCTTGCGTAAAGGGGGAATCTTATGGATAATCCCGTTACGTTCTCAGATATAACATTATTGAATACGTTAGCCACCTGTGCTAACATGACCACAGATGAAGTCTTCAAAGATTTTAAAATTATGGCAAATAAAAAAATCTTGGAGAATCACAAATATGAAATTTATTACTCAGAATCAGAAAAAAGCTGGCGTACTTATTTACCCGATGAAACCAAACCTAACAAACGCCGTCCTGTTAAGAGGAAGAGTAAAGAGAACCTTGAAAAAGAAATCATCAGATTTTATATCGAAAAGCAGAAAGCTGAAAACTGTCAGAATATCACACTGGAAGAATTATATGCTGAATGGCTTTTGTATAAAAGAGATTATACTTCCGTAAAAGCAAAAACAATTCAAGAATATGTATCTGAATGGAATAGATTTTTCAAAGATACAGAACTTGTTAAAATGAAGATAGGCGAAATCAAACCAATCACGCTTATCCGCTTTTTCAGAGAAGCTACAAAAGACCGACAGTTCACGCACAAGCGAGTCAGTAATGCCCGTTCTGTTTTGAATGGAATAATGAGTTATGCGATCGAAGAAGAAATTATATCACATAATCCTGTCTCTGATGTGAATTTCAAACAGTTTACCTATAAGCCAGTAGAAGTACAAAGTGACAATGTATTTTCCCGTGATGATACGCATAAGTTATTAAATTATCTTCGGTGTATCATAGAGCCATATTCTCTTGCAATACAGTTATCTTTCTATCTGTTTATCCGTGTTGGAGAAACAAAAGCTATCCGTTGGGAAGATATTGACTACAATAACAGGCTTGTATATCTTCACAGACAGGCGACCTGTGAACGTACATTGAATGATGATTTAACATTCTCAAGCCGAAAAGTAAAAGTAGTAAATCAAATGAAAGGAAATACTTCTCATGGATTCCGTAAACAGTTCCTTACAGACGAAGCACTTAAAATTCTTCACAAAGCAAAGGAATTAAATCCAAATGGAATATATGTCTTTGAACCCAACGGCGAGATTATGACAACAGACAGCTTTAATCGCCGTTTGAAGAAATATTGCAAAGAAGCCGGTGTTCCTTATCATTCCAGTCATAAAATCCGCTTTTACAATGCTTCAACAGCTTTTGACGGAAATAATCTTACAACCCTTAGTTATTTAATGGGACATAGTGAGACAGCTACAACATTGCATTACTTGCGGAATGTCAATAAGAGGAAGAATGACAGGCTTGCTTTTCAGAATCTTGGTATTTCATCATAAAGTGTTCAAAGGTGTTCAAACATTTTAAAACAAAAAAATAAGAGAAACGCTGTAAATTCAACGTTTCTCCCATTTTTACCTAATGCCGCAGACCGGAATCGAACCGGTACTCGATTTAACTCGAACAGGATTTTAAGTCCTGCGCGTCTGCCAGTTCCGCCACTGCGGCTCAGTGGTGGGAGAAGGATTCGAACCTTCGAAGGCGGTGCCAACAGATTTACAGTCTGCCCCCTTTGGCCACTCGGGAATCCCACCAAGCATTTACCTGACAATTAAAGATTATACGGCATTGCCAGGTAAATTGCAAGTACTTTTTTTATTTTTTTTAAATTTTTTATGCTTCGGTTTCTGTTGCATTTTCTGCATCAAATAACGCTTCGAATTCTACACGGTTGATACGCTCTTTTTCTAACAATAATGCTGCACATTTATGGAGTACATCCATGTGTTCTTCGATCATTGCTTTCGCATCCTGATAGCATTTATTGACGATCTTCTTCACTTCCTGGTCGATCAGTGTCTGTGTGTCTTCACCATATGGGCGCTGCTGTCCGATTTCTTTACCTAAGAAGACTTCATCTCCTTCACCACTGTCATAGTTGATCAGTCCAAGTTCATCTGACATACCAAACTTCGTTACCATTGCTCTGGCATACTGTGTTACCTGTTTGATATCCTGAGATGCACCGGTTGTGATATCATCCAGAATCAGTTCTTCGGCAATTCGTCCTCCAAGACTTACCATAATATCCTGGATCAGCTTTCCTTTTGTCATGAATACATTATCATTCTCTGGAAGCGGCATTGTATATCCTGCTGCCCCTGTTCCTGTTGGAATGATAGATACTGTATATACTGGGCCTACATCTGGTAACAGATGGAAAAGAATCGCATGTCCAGATTCATGATATGCTGTGATCCTTCTCTCACTCTCTGGTACGACACGGCTCTTCTTCTCTGTTCCAATACCGACTTTAATAAATGATTTATCAATATCTTCCTTGATGATATATGCTCTGTCATCTCTTGCGGCCTGAATGGCTGCTTCATTCATAAGATTCTCAAGATCTGCACCAACAAATCCTGCAGTTGTTCTTGCGATCTCATGAAGATCCACATCATCTCCTAATGGTTTTTCGCGGCAATGAATCTTAAGAATCTCTTCACGTCCCTTAACATCTGGTCTTCCAACACCAACCTTACGATCAAATCGTCCTGGTCTTAAGATTGCTGGGTCAAGAATATCTACACGGTTTGTTGCAGCGATCATAATGATTCCTTCATTCACTCCAAAACCATCCATCTCAACTAACATCTGGTTTAATGTCTGTTCACGTTCGTCATGACCACCACCAAGTCCTGATCCTCTTCGTCTTGCAACTGCATCGATCTCATCGATAAATACGATACATGGTGAGTGTTTCTTTGCTTCTGCAAATAAATCACGTACACGGGCTGCACCAACACCGACAAACATCTCTACGAAATCAGATCCTGAAATACTGAAAAATGGAACATTGGCTTCTCCAGCTACTGCTTTAGCAAGTAATGTCTTACCAGTTCCCGGAGGTCCTACAAGTAAAACACCTTTTGGTATTCTTGCTCCAATCTTTATAAAACGCCCTGGATTCTTTAAGAATTCTACAACTTCTTCTAACTCTTCTTTCTCTTCTGTAAGTCCAGCAACATCATTAAATGTTACTTTCTTCGCATTCGGATTTGCAAGCTTTGCACGACTCTTTCCAAAGTCCATCATCTTGCCTCCGCCGCCACCATTTTGACGCATCATAATTACCATAAAAAATATGACAACGCCGATTGGCAGTACAACACCGATCAGATTAGAAATCATATCTCCGCTGTGATCAATGCCTTTAATCTCGATCTTATTACCAAGAGATTTATTGGATGCCTTAATATCTTTGATCGTTTCATTGACATCTGTAACCTCACAACTCTTATAGTTATCTTTGCCCAACTCTGCTGTAACTGTACCTGTTGGTACTTCCTTGTTCTGTTTAATAGTTATTGCAGTGACATGGTTTGCTTTCACATCCCTCATCAGCTGCTGATAAGAGTAATCCCCTGATCCCGGCTGGAATACACTGATAAAATAATATGCTGCCATAACCAGTATCAGCAGAATCACAAAAAATCCACTGTTACTTCTCTTCGGGTTCAACGTTTAGTCTCCTCTCTACTCTTCCTCTACTACTCCAATATAAGGAAGGTTACGATATTTCTGTGCATAATCTAGTCCATATCCGACAACAAATTCATCTGGTACCTCGAATCCTATATATTTCACTGGTACTTCAACTTCTCTTCTATCTGGCTTACTCAATAATGTACATAAATGAAGTGAAGCAGGATTTCTGCTCTCAAGCATAGGTTTTAAATGATTTAATGTCTTTCCTGAGTCAATGATATCCTCTACCACTAATACTTCTTTATCTAAAATCGGCTCATCTAAGTCTTTTGCGATCTTAACGATTCCTGAAGATTCTCTGGAATTTCCATAACTTGATACTGACATAAAATCAATCGTCACAGGCACTGTAATTCTCTTTGCTAATTCACATGCAAAAAATACACTACCTTTTAAAATTGCGATCAAATGTACTTCTTTTCCTGCATAATCCTTGCTGATCTGTGCTCCCATCTCAGCGATTCTCTTGTTTACATCTTCCTCTGAAATCATTACTCTGATATTCTCCATTGGAATCATCTCCTTCTCTTTTGAACTCAAGCTTTAAATAACGCTTGGTTGATCTTGTAATTTTATAATATTCGCTGACTCTTCGTCCAACGATCCATACAATATGGCTGCCATCTGCAACTAAAGGTATCTCATTCCGCAACTGCCTTGGAATCTTCTCATCTATAAAATACCTGCTTAGAGATTTTCGCTTATATTCTGCACCAAATATAAAAAAATCTCCGGGCTTTCGGCAACGTAGTTGTACATCTGTTTCTATTCTATCATAATCAATGATTTTGATACAATCATTTTCCACGATATTTGTTAAATCTGTAACCTCTTCGCAATAAAGTTTTCCTTCTATTTCTTGTTTATCTGACAGCTCATCTTTTTGTACCAGAATATACTGATAGCTTTTCTCAGCTTTCATCTTATAGGGCAATGATATCTTCTTTCCCGTTTCATTATGCAAAAGTCTCATCAGATCTTCTATATGTCTACGTTCAAGATCTTTTTTCTTTCCCGCAGTCTTCTCCAACACTTTCTTAAGAACCTGCTTTTGTATCCATGGATTTTCCTTACCAAGTTCATTACAACAAATCTTAAATCCATTTTCCATTACACTTATACACCTTGAAAATGCCATCTCGATCTGAATACTAAGATAAGAACTTACTTCCTGAATATCCTCACATAACCATCCAATATGCTCTACCGCCTGTTCATTTACACTTTCAAGGCGGGGAATGATCTGGTTACGGATCTGATTTCTTGCAAATGCATCATCCTGATTGCTTGCATCTTCCACCCATGTTTGTCCTATCTGTTGTAAATATTCTACGATTTCTTGTTTTTTTACACACAATAGAGGGCGAATCAACACTCCATCTTTCTCTTTCATTGCACCTGCTCCATAAACTCCAGTACCTCTTGCGCAGCGATATAAAAATGTCTCCGCCTGATCATTCTGATGATGAGCTACTGCAATCTTATCAGCGTGGTATTTTTTCATTATCTTGTAGAATACATCATATCTCGCTTTTCTTCCTGCTTCTTCCAAAGTTTTCTTCTCACGCTGTGCGATCATTTTTACATCAATCTTAAATGAAATACATGGGATTGAAAGCTTTCCACATAAATCTTCTACAAATTTCTCATCATCCACAGCTTCATCGCGGATCATGTGATTGATGTGGACAGCCGTGATCTTTAAATTCAGTTTATCTTTCATAGAATATAAGATTCTTAATAAACAGACAGAATCAGCTCCTCCTGAAACTCCTACTATTATATGTTCTCCAGAATTTATTAATTTTTTATCTTTGATAAATTTCTTTACTTTGTCCATAAATTCTACTTTATCATTCTTTGTTTTTTTGTTCAATACCTATCCCATATTCCAAGCACCAAGATTGTGATATCATCTTTCTTTTTATATTCTTCCATATTCGTAATCCTGTCAAACAATCGATCTGCGACTGCCTGTGGCCGCACCACATCCATTTCTTCAAGAAACGATGCTAATGTCTCAATGTTATTTTGTGGCATACAGTCTAATACTCCATCACTAAACATTACAAGAAGATCCTCACTTTCCATTTTTTTGCGGCAAAAAGGAATCCTACTTTGAAACAGATCCATTCCTACAACAGTTCTTTCCCCTACCAAAATCTCCACTTTATCTTTTCTTTTTAACAAACATGGACATGCTCCAATCTTAAAAAAAGATCCTATTCCTGCAAACAGATCAAGCTGAAAAAAATCCAGCGTTGCATATTTTTCTTTTTCTGTCTCAAATGCTATGATTGAATCCAAAAGTTGTATACACACTTCTTCCTCTATTCCTGCGCCAAGCATATCTTCCATTACTTCTATCATTTTCTTGCTTTCTTTATTCGCCTCATTTCCAGTCCCCATTCCATCCGAGATCATTGCCACGTATCTTCCTTCTCTGATTTTTCCTATTGAAAAACAATCCCCATTCTTCTCTTCATCCTTATAAGCAGCTGTACGTATGCCACTGATCACGTAAAATTTTTCTTCTGGCGTAAAACCATACATTTCATAACCATTTTTTACAAGCTTTTTCTGTTGTGGAAGCGGCATCATTTTTTTCTTTAATATTCTGCTTAATAATGCTGCTGCCTGCCTCGTGCTGATTTCACTTCCTCTTTTCTTCTTCAGATATAGATAAATTTGTCTTCCTTTTTGCGGATTTTCATAAAAACAAACATCCCATATTTTTAAATTATACTTTTCAAATTCTTTTTTGATCTTACTACATAGCTGATCATCTTTATGTATATAAGACATTTTCCCATCAAAAAAATCACCTAGAACTTGCCCAGCTTTCATATATTGATTTCCAATGATCTTCCGCATCTGTACCATATGATGTCTCATTCCTCTTATAAAAAGTTCTCTTTCATAAATCTGATTAGCCTCTTCAATAAAATCCTGCCCATTCTTGCACGGATGACATTGTTTAAGATCTGCATAACTTAAACCGCCCTGCTTTTCTATAATATTTCCAAGTTTGTCCTTATCTGCAATTGTAAATTTACAATTCTGATACTCCCGGCAGCCAACGCACTCTTTGAGGATCACACTTTCAAGTACATTCCTCCCACATCTTTTTGTTTCCTTTTTTTCTTCTTCCTCCTCACAAAACAATTTTCCTGCTGTAAGTAAACACTGTTGCATCTGTTTTATATGATAAACAACCATTTCCTGAAAATCCTCAAGAAAATCCTGTTCTTCCGGACGTATTTTCTTTAAAATATCCATACTTTTTCCTCCTGTTGCTTATCATATGACAGAAGTTAAAAAATATTTGTCGATATGTGCTTTCTAATACAAAAAAGAAACAGTCTTTTATAAAACTGTCTCTTCCGATCGCACACACTATTGATCTATTTAAATTTGATACTGTTGATTTAATCTTCTGATTTCTGCTTTCATTTCTTCCACCACTTCATCTGGTCCTAAAAGCTTTACCTTCTCCCCTAAAGAAAACACCCATCCCAAAAACTGACGACTTACATGAACATCTACATTCACTGTAAAATATTGTTCATCTATTGGGATCATCATAATATCTTTTCCGAATCTGTCGATAATAACTCCTGCTAGTGAATTATGTACTAATAATTTTATTGTTTGTTCCTTACCGCCAAACATTCCAAAGCTTTTCTTAGTATAATCTGCCATATCCAACTGCTGAAAATACTCTTTTCCTTCTCTTTCCTCGTTTGACATTCGAATCTTTAAAATCTTGTCTACCCTGTAATGCTTGATCTTCCCCGCTTCTGAATCAAATCCTACCAGATAATAATTCTCATCATCCCAGGATAATCCCCATGGACTAATGTGATACCATGCTCCGTTATGCCGAAGCTCCATTTCTTTTTTTACATTCCATTGATAATATTGGAATTTGATCTTCTTATTCTCTGTAATCGCATTATGGATCGCATCCACTGTATAATAGATGCTTTCATTCATTGTTTTAATACGTCCTGATACATAAACTTGTCTCTGTAACTTCTGGGCATCATATTTGCTGACCATCTTTTCTAACTTCCTGATCAATGCATTGGTTTTTCTCTCTGTGATAAACTTTGATGACTGAATTGCATCTACTAAAAGTTTTAATTCTGGTAATTCAAAATCTCTTCCGATCACATGATAATGATATCCGCTTCCAATTCGTTCCCCTTCTATCTCAATTCCTAGTTTCTCCAGATCTTTTAAATCTGCATATATACTCTTACGGTCAGCTGTAATCTCATATTCTTCTAATGCTGACATGATCTCTGGCATTGTAATATAATGATCTTCGTCTGTTTGTTCTGACATAATCTGTGCTAGGCGGTATAGTTTAAACTTTTGATTCTTTCCTTTTGGCATGACAACTATTCTCCTTGTTATCGTTCATTTTAAGATAATATAATTATAGCACACATCCTATTTCTCTTGTTGCTACCATGCCATTCTTTTATTCCTCAATCTGTCTTAATGCTTCCAGAATTTTTTCTTCTGTTACCATGTCTTGTTTTACTGTGACTTCTTTATGTTCTGATTCCAATTCTTTCAAAAGTTTTTTATTTTTCTTTTTCTTGCTTAATTTACATAGTACTCCTGATGATGTTACCATTACAACCTTAGCTTTCGCTTTATCATCAATTCTGTCATAAATCCTTCCTGCACTCATACTGTCTCCGATGATCGTATATGGACTGTTCGCCACATATCCGATCTTCCCCATTCCCTTCATCTTTACCTGGATCGCTTCTTTGTCATATTCGTTATCAGGTTCCTTTTCAAGTGTTATCTTCATCCCTTTCTCTAAAAAATCTGTACCATAATAATGTTTTGTTCCTGTTAATGTGAAGTATGTCTTTGCCATATAAAACTCTCCTTTTTTATACTTTATCTCTTTGATGGTTATAGTTTATAACATATGGTGGGACATAAAAACACCAGCACTTTTCTTTCTACCTTTATGTAGTCATAAACATAGACAGATCAATCAAATTCCCCAGTGTATTTTCAAGTGATGATGGTTTCATAACCTCTTCGATCTTACGAAGTGTCTGATCAAACAGTTCTTCATCTTTAAAAACACGCAAAAGTTTTGCTGTATTTCTTGCATCATCAAGAGCATCATGCTGTCTTCCGTTAAAGTCGATTCCTGCCATATCCAATGCAAGTTTCAATGAAATCTGGCGTTCAAATCCTAGATGGATATCAAATTCATTTTGAAAATCTGTCCATCCATGTTCCATCAGCTTATGTTCTTCTTCTGAAAGCTTATATTGTTTCAACTGAATTTCCTTCATGACCTGACTATGATCGGTATTGCTCCATGCATAGATCATCACATCATCTTTGATGTTCAAACACCAATCTGTAAATTGTTTAAAGGCTACCGAAAATGTTGGAGCGTTTGCTACCATTTCATTTGTGATTCCCGTCAATTTGCTGATCTTTGGCACGATCACATCGTTATATTCTGGCTTCACATAAATCTGGAATTTTCCGATCTCCCAAAGATTCTCATCAAGCATGGATGCACCAATTTCTATGATCTCATTAGTACAGATCTTTCTTGCTTCTGATCTGCGACGAATATTATTCATCTCTAAATCAACAACAATATGTTTCATAGCAATTTCTCCTCTTTCTATGTATTTATCAAATTTATTTCATTTATGTTTTTCTCTTTCTATAGAATAAAGGATGAGGTGTCCTATAAAAATACCTCATCCTTTCAAAACCTCTTATTTTGATTTTAGCGATCCATACCAAACATTGCGACTACTCCAAAGATGATCAGTAATGGAAATGCAAGTTTCACGAGTCCAATAACTAACATTCCAATTAAGATAACTGGGAAAAATACTAACATTAAAATAAATTTTGAAATCCCCCATGCTGCTCGTATTCCAAAGAAAAATAATTTTCCAAAAATTCCAAATAAAAAGATTAAAAATAGTATTGTTAACATTTCTTCTTCCTTCTTTCTTCCAGTTAAGCTTTCGCCTTCGGCTTTCTATTGCCGATTCATTATAGTTCTATTATAATGAATTGTAAATGAGAAATGCACTTCCTTTTAATAGAAGTGACATTCTCTCCCACTATAGAGGTGAAAGCTTCCCTAACCTTGGCAGGTTTTTGTCATAGGACTACAATCACAACACAATAGAAAACTCTCTAACATCCTAAACCTTCCATAAAATCCTTTCTAAAATTTATCCCCAGTAATCCGTCTCATATTCAAGCCCAATATCCCGAGCCCTAAATACCGGATTCCCTCCGTTTTTCTTCTGCTTCTCATAATCGGCAAGTGCCTTAAGTGCCGTATTCGACAAGATCAAGATTACCGGAATATTGATCAGTGCCATTACTCCCATCAACACATCCGAAATATTCCAAAGCATAGAAACTTCCATTCCAGCACCGATAAATACAACCAATGATGACACAATACGGAATCCTTTCATAAATCCCTTTGATGGTTGTCCTTTATGAATATAATTTAATAAGTTATCACAATAAAAGCAATTTCCAAGTAGTGTTGTAAATGCAAATAACACCATCGCTACTGTGATAAAGAGCGGTCCGAAGTTTCCTAAGGATTCATGGAGTGCTGCCTGTACCCATGGTGCTCCCTGCAGTTCTTGGGCTGGTGCGATTCCTGATGATAAACACATCATAGCTGTTGCTGTACATAATAGCAGTGTATCAATAAATACAGATAACATCTGTACTAATCCCTGTTTGATCGGATGGCTTACCTGTGCAGATGCGGAGGCGTTTGGTGCTGATCCGATTCCTGCTTCGTTTGAGTATAGCCCTCTCCTGATCCCCTGCATCATTGCGGAACCTGCAAATGCTCCAAAGATTGCCTGAAAGTCAAATGCTTCACTGATGATCTTTGAAAATACAACTGGCAGATATGCGTGGTTGATGATCATAACGATGACTGCGATCAGGATATATGCAACTCCCATGGCTGGAACTAATGTGGATGTTACTTTTACGATTCTTGATCCTCCACCTAAGAGGCACCATCCTGTAATTAATGCAAGAATTCCTCCGATGATCCATGGAGTCCATTTTGTATCATAGAATGAGAATCCTGAAAATGTAGACTGTAGGTTATAGGATGCAAGCATGTTAAACCCAAATGCATAAGTTGCGATCATGGAGATACAAAATACAATGGCTAATGGTCTGCAGTGAAGTGCTGCTTCAATGTAATACGCAGGTCCTCCGTAGCATTCTCCGTCTTTTCCTTTTTTCTTATAAATCTGTGCTAACGTACTTTCGATCAGTGCGGATGCACTTCCAATGATTGCGATCACCCACATCCAGAATACAGAACCAAATCCTCCAATACAGATAGCGGATGAGACTCCAATAATATTTCCGGTTCCAACTCGAGATGCAGTCGATACCATTAATGCCTGAAATGATGATACTCCATTTTCATCTTCTGGCTTTTCTACAACGGCTTTGCAGGCATCTTTAAATAATCTCATCTGTGGCAGTTTTGTACGGATCGTAAAATAGATTCCCGCTCCGATCAACAGTATTACTAGCAATTTACTGTACATAAAAGTACTGATGCTGTCAATGATGATTCCTAACATAAATTCTCTCCTTGTACGATATTCTCGTATAATAATCTGGATCAATAGTTACAATTTTTATTGCAGCTACTTTAATTCAACAGAAAAATAGACAGTCCCTGCCTGAGGGACTGCCCATTCATTTTAAAAGTATGCGATTTTACTGTCTGCGTCGTTTTTGTATCTTATGATATAATCGCGATTTTCAGAATTCTGATAAATGATGAATATCCCGTTTTCCTGCCGTCTGTCGGCAGAAAGGTCCGTTGAACCTTCTTCGTATGGCTTCAGAAGCTTTCGCTGCTGGTTTAAAAACCTATCTGTTATTATAATAACTCATTCGTATTGATTACGCAATTACAATTATCACTTGGCCATGATTTTCTAAGTGCCCCATAGGAGATCAGAAAGTTGGCAAACCAGCCAGCTGGTACAGCGAGCCAGACAAATGCAATACCAAAACGCGGTGCAAAAATCAAAGCAACTGACAAGCGGATCGCAAGATTTACCATATTAGCAACAAGAAATGGCCGCATGATTCCAAGACCGCGAAGGACTCCATCTGTTGCCATCTTGATTCCCATGAAGGTGAAGAAATAACCGAGCCATCTCATATAATTTCCAGACACCTGATATGCTAAAGCAGTTCCATCTTTCCCTAGGAACAGTGAAGAAATCTGGGTATGCACGGATTCGATGATCATGAACGCAAGGATTGCGAAACATATATCTAACACCAATGCAGCATGGTATCCCTTTTTGATACGTTCAATCTTCTTTGCACCAAGATTCTGAGAAACATACGGCGAAACTGCATTACCAATGGATACAAATATCAATGAAAAAACATTTTCTACTCTCATCGTTGCTGAATATCCTGCAAGTGCCTGTGTACCGAATGGATTCACGACTGCCTGTACGATCATCATGCCAATTGACACTGTGGACTGCTGAAGAACTGACGGTACAGCAATTTGAAGCATAGAATGTAACTCCTGTCTGTCAAACCAGTCAAAGCGACTTTCATATCGACGCATCCGGCACAAGAAGATCAAAAGTGACAACACTGCGGAAATCCCCTGTGCAATGAGAGTTGCGAGGGCTGCACCGAACACACCGAGTCCAAGTCCAGCTACCATCCAAAGATCCATCAATATATTTAACATCGATGAGAATATTAAAAGAGCCAACGGTATTTTCGATTCACCGATCGAAGTAAACATTGTTGAAAGAATATTATACATAAACAAAAATGGAAATCCCACAAAATAAACTCTTAGATACAATACCGCTTCATTCAGTATATCGGCAGGTGTTTGTAATACACTCATCATCAAATGAGAAAAACAAAAACCAAAGACACCCAAAAATATACTTAAGATTAGAAAACTGATCAATGATGTTGACACGATCGTTTTCATTTTGCCATAATCTCTAGCTCCAAAATAACGGCTGACAAGCACACCCGCACCTACACCAGCACCCAATGCTACACAAATGAAGACATTCGTAAGGGCAGCACAGGCACCAACAGCTGCAAGTGCAGAAGAGCCTACAAACTGACCGACTATGATCGAATCAGCCATATTATACACTTGTTGAAAGAAGCTGCCGAGGATCATGGGCATTGCAAAAACAGTCAGCGCTTTAAGGGGCGCATCTGTGATCAAATATTCATCTTTTGACATTATCATATTCCTCCATAAGTTTCTATTGGTTATCTGAAAGCACTAACGATCAACTCAAAATGCTTTCGATTCGTTTTTATAAAACCATCTTTTTGTAATTTTGATATCTCTGTAGACATTGCTGCACGATCTATACAAAGATAATCTGCCAGTTGCTGTCGGTCAAAAGGAATGTCAAAAGACAACGATGACTGTCTGATAGATTCTGCTGACAAATAAGACAACAGTTTATCTCTGGTCGTTCGCTTGCCGACATGTGTGATCTTGTCGTTCAGGATCAATATCTTATTTGCCAAGACACTGACCAGGTTACGGATCAACTTCTGATGATGTTCGCATGCAGTTGGACAGGAAACCAAAAGTCTCTGAACATTTAAAAAAATGATTTCACAATCCTCATCTGCTGCCACGCTGACATTCAAAACAGCTCCCGGACTTGCTGCATATGGCTCGCCAAAAAAATCACCGGCATGGCATTTTGACAGAATATTCCGGTGTCCCCACAGATCTTCCTGCATAACAAGAACGCAACCCGACACCACAAGTCCCATAACTTCGGTAGAGTCTCCAGCTCTGAAAATATAAGAAGCCCGTTTTCTGTAAATTGTCGTTGCATTTACGCAATGTAATATCGATAGTATCTCATTATCCGTAAGGCCTTTAAAAAAAGGACTGTTTTTTAAAATAGGCAAATATTTTTTCAAAATGATCCCTCCTGTTGGAAATCAAACATACATGTTGCAATTATTATACTATATTTTTTACAGAAACCCAAGTTGTATACTATTGACAGAGGATGGAAATGATAAAAAAGATCTTAGAATAAAAGGAGAATATAGTAATGGATAAGAATATGTTTTGTTTTCAGTGTGAACAGACGATCGGATGCAGTGGATGTACAGGAAATTCTGGTGTCTGTGGAAAAACGGCAGATACAGCGAAATTACAGGATGAGCTGACAGGTGCATTGATCGGTCTGGCAAGAGCTATTGACAGCACAACAGCTGTTTCTAAAAAAACTAGTCAAGTCATAATTGAAGGACTGTTTACTACAGTTACAAATGTCAATTTTGATAATGCTTCAATTGAAAATATGATACAAAAAGTCAGAGCAGAGAAAGAAAGACTGGCTCCTGATTGCAGCAAATGTCAGTCTCCGTGTGGTAAAACAGATGAATATGATATGCAGCAACTATGGAATGCAGATGAAGATACCCGATCTCTGAAGTCTCTCATTCTCTTTGGCATTCGCGGAATGGCTGCATACGCCTATCATGCAGCTGTTCTGGGTCATGAAGATGATGAAGTGAATCTGTTCTTCTGCGAATCATTATTTAAGATCGGTTATGAAGAGAACACAGAAACACTGCTTTCTACAGTTCTCAAAGTAGGAGAGATCAATTTGAAGTGTATGGCACTTCTTGACAAGGCAAATACTGAAACCTATGGAACACCAGAACCGACAGAAGTTACACTTACCGTAGAAAAAGGACCATTTATCGTAGTAACTGGTCATGATCTAAAGGATCTGCAGCTTTTACTTGAACAGACAAGCGGAAAAGGGATCAATATCTATACTCATGGTGAAATGCTCCCAGCCCATGCCTATCCATTCTTAAAGGAATTTCCTCATCTAAAAGGAAATTTCGGAACCGCATGGCAGAATCAACAGAAAGAATTTGATCATCTTCCCGCTCCGATCCTTTACACTACCAACTGCCTGATGCCTCCAAAAAACAGCTATGCTGACAGAGTGTTTACAACAGAAGTTGTATCATATCCTGAAATCACACATATCGGTGATAATAAAGATTTTACGCCGATTATCGAAAAGGCACTTGAACTTGGCGGATATGACGAGGATAAACAATTTACAGGTATAAACGGCGGAACAAGCGTGACAACAGGTTTCGGACACGGAACAATATTGAGCGTTGCGGATAAAGTTATTGACGCAGTTAAGAGCGGCGCTATAAAGCATTTCTTCTTGGTAGGTGGCTGTGACGGAGCACGTGCAGGAAGAAACTATTATACCGATTTCGTAAAGCAAACGCCTGACGATACCATTATATTAACGCTTGCTTGCGGTAAATATCGTTTTAACGACCTTGATTTAGGTACAATAGGCGGTTTGCCGAGAATTATGGACATGGGACAGTGTAATGACGCATATGGTGCGATTAAAGTAGCCATTGCACTTGCGGAGGCATTTGAATGTGAAGTAAATGAACTTCCGCTTTCAATGATACTTTCATGGTACGAACAGAAAGCTGTATGTATTCTGCTTACACTTCTTCATCTCGGTATTAAAAATATCCGTCTTGGTCCTTCTCTTCCGGCGTTCCTGTCTCCTAATATTCTGAACTATCTGGTGGAAAATTATGGTATTGCACCTATCACCACACCGGAAGAAGACATCAAAACACTGATTAACCATTAAAAGTACTTTTTTCAAAAACTCTGTAAAATCAACAAAGCCGATACAGGATTTCAAAGGTCCCGCATCGGCTTTATTGCAAGTTTCACTCCTCACACGCCCTGATAATATTCACATTCTTCCTTTAATACCTTTTAACGATTATCCCCATTCCAGTTCATTCTGTCTGATATTCCATAGTCCTGCCGTGACAGATAAAGAGCACTTTTATCCGAATACTTTCTTTAACAATTCCATAATATCCTCATTTTTCAGTCCATATCTTTTCAATGAATTTTGATCAAATGGTTCCTGCTCCAACAAGTCAATAAAGCTATGTATATCGGCATCTACTGCTATCGGCAACTCTTCTACTTTTTCAAGCATAAGCTCCGAAGCAATACGCAAAACATCTTTTTTATGCTTCTTTATGTCACTGGAATCCACTTTTTCACCTAAATCTTTTCGACTTTTCAAATCAAGATACGCTTTTGCTTTAAAAAGAATGATATATTCCGGTCTTAGAACAGAAAGTCCATTTCTTATAACTTTTCCATTAAGAAGTGCCTTATAGTAATCATCATTCAAAAGAATTGCTGATAAACTGGATACTTCATCATCAATATGTATCGGTGTAATTCCTTCCGCGCTTTTAAGTTCAAAATCGCTTCTGCAAAACAATTCGATCATTTTCGGAAATTTATCTTCTTCTGGTTTATCAAACCTATAGAATTGAGGGTTACTACCATTTGTTGCTTTATTTCTATATTTCCCATCAACGATAAACTTCCAAAATTTCTCTCCAAACTCCGGAGTCAATGCTTCAACGATTAAAACCATATCCAGATCCCTTGTAGCTCTGAAATTTACTTCATTACTCTCAAATAAAATATCGCAGGCTGCACCACCTATTAAAACATACTGTTCTTCATAATCTGCAAAGTACTTCTGAAATGTATCTAATCCTTTGACCATACATATTCCTCCAACATCTCATTAATAGAAATATCTACCCGTTCCTCTTCTTGCTCTTCTCCTGTAAGTGACAATACTACGCTCAAGGGATCTTGAAATCCTTTTCCTAAAAAATCAATGAAATATCCCAGTTCCAAAACAACACAGCCAATTTCTTCCAATTCACTAGCTTGTTTTTCCACTTTCACCCCACTAGCTTTCAACTCTTTCTTCGTTACTGCATAAGTAGGATAAACATTATCTGACAAAAGAGAATACTCACACAAAGCAGAAATACCTGCTTTCTTTTCTAGTTTCATATCTTTTCTCAATACAAATCTTCGAATCACTGGATTTCTTAACACACGCTCAATCTGCTGCCATAATTGTTTTCGGTCATCCGGAATATTAATGACTCTTGATTTACCTTTCATACCCAACACATCAATATTTAAATATTCCAGTTCATCAAAACACCGGCTTGCAGATTTTGTTGACACTCCCATTCGTTTCGCCGCATCAGATACTTTCACTTCATTCCATCGTTCATAAATGGCCATTAGAAGCATTTTTTGCGTCAAAAATGAAATCAAATGAACTGGTGCCAGCTCTCTTTCATTTCCTTTACTCAGCAAATATCCAATAAACGGGAGAAATACCTGCTTCCTATCTATTACAAAAGGAATTCCTTCTTCTATCATCTTTTCTTTTATATAAAATGTTGTTCGATCAAGAAATATTGCACAATTTAATCCTGTCATTTTTTCTATGACAGCTCTGTCCCTACGCAACATAACAAGTCCGACATCATCTTTGGGATGAATAGCCATCCATAATACACCATTAGTCTCTACTGTAAAAATGTCATATCTTCCACGATATGCTAATGGAAGTTTTTTATATACCTCTTTATTCTCTGTCATTATTACATTTTGCCGTAATGTTTTTTCCAAAAATTCTTTCATATCAATCACCTTTTTATAAATGTGACTCTTTTTACATCACATTTATAATTTATCATATGTTATTTGATTTTTCAAGTAATATATGCTTACATAAAATCCAAGAAAAAAGACGTAAGATTCATCTCACGCCTTCCTATTCTAACTATTCCTATCCGGTCTTCCAAAGGTGTAAATAAGGTGCAAATTATTCGTCAATCATCAAAAAATCCTTTAAAGCCTAGGCTTTCACAGCATCCATTAAACACTG
>ERZ827450.899-NODE-899-length-36454-cov-7.797907_pt1 | contig 36454 bp, 28 predicted proteins | sample MGYA00519773_ERZ827450 | MGnify/ENA primary metagenome ERZ827450 (study PRJEB31778, sample SAMEA3449306) | human gut metagenome | biome: human gut; feature: human-associated habitat; material: faeces | place: United Kingdom | collected 2010/2012 ...
AAAGCGCAACCTTGCCAAGGTTGAGACCGCGGGTCCGAGTCCCGTTGTCCGCTCCAGTATGAAGCCTCACCGATTCGGTGGGGCTTTTCGTTTATCCGTTTGTCGGTATCCGACAACATGCCTCGGGTGGGAAGCAATCGGCGCTTCCCACCCGTCTGTCTTTCGGTTCTATTCGCGCATGCCATCCCACGCGTAGTCGAGATGCATGAATTCGGGCACCTTGTACCATTTGACCGGATAGCCGGCGCCATGCGCGCAGAACACTGAATCCGGCGTGTTCTCCAGGTCGGATTCCGGATCGTAAGCCATGTTCTCGATCACCTCGTCGGCATTGTGGCACGGCTGGTAGCCGGCGAACACGCAGCTTAAATGGCCACGGCCGTGCGTGTACGCGTTCACGTCCATCGCATAGTCGCGCATTTCGGATACCGGCGCCGTGCCGTTCAACACCATGTATTCGCCGTCGCCGGTAGGCGTGTCGAACGTGCCCGACATGCGCTGGATGTCGGCCATCGCATGTCCGACCATGTCCTGCGGCACTTCCAGACGGAAGCCGTACCAAGGTTCAAGCAGACGGCAATCGCCCTTCTTCTTCGCTTCCATCAGGCCCTGGCGTATCGCACGGTAGGTGGCTTGGCGGAAATCGCCGCCTTCCGTGTGCTTCAGATGCGCACGGCCCGTCAGCAGCGTGATTCTCATATCGGTGATCGGCGAGCCGGTGAGCACGCCCAGATGCTCGCGTTCCTGGAAATGCTGCATGATGAGGCGCTGCCAGTTGCGGTCGAGCACGTCCTCGCTGCACACGGTGGCGTATGCCATTCCCGCGCCCTGCGGCAGCGGTTCGAGCAGCACATGCGTTTCGGCGTAGTGACGCAACGGCTCGAAATGGCCGACGCCTTCGATCGGAGCGGCGATCGTCTCCTTGTACAGGATGCTGCCCGGTCCGAACGTGACGTCCAGGCCGAAACGGTCGTGCATGATCTGCTGGATGATCTCCAGCTGCACCGCGCCCATCAACTGCAGGTGCACTTCCTCTAGGCGAGACTGCCAGACGACGTGCAGCAGCGGATCCTCGTCCTCCAGTTCGCGCAGGGCGACGAGACATTTGTGAATGTCGCACTCCCCCGGTTCCAGCGTGTACGTGAGCACCGGCTGGAGGACCGGACTGCCGGCGTCCCGCTCCATGCCGAGGCCTTCGCCGGGGAATGTCTGCGTCAGACCCGTGACGGCGCAGATGGTGCCTGCGGGGACCGTGTCGACGGTGGTGGATTTCGCGCCGGAATAGACGCGCACCTGGTCGGCTTTCTCATGCCATTGACCGTCTTCGGCAACCGCATCCGCGTCGCCGGCGTGCGCGGTGCCGCTTAGCATCATCTTGGCCTTCAGTTCGCCGCCGGTCACCTTGAGCCAGGTCAGACGGTTGCCTTGCGCGTCATGAGACACCTTATATATGCGTGCGCCGAATTCGCCATTGTATTGCGGCTCTTGCGCGAACCGTTCGAAACCTGCGACGAACTGTTCTATACCGTCCATTTTCAGCGCTGATCCGAAATAGCAGGGGAACAGCTCACGGCGGGCGATCATAGCGCGAATGGTTTCGTCCGGCACGGTTTCGGTGTCGAGATACGCGTCCATGGCCGTTTCGTTTTGCATGGCGATCTCCTCCATGCGTTCGCCGTCAATCGGCTCGGTGAAGTCGACGCAGCCGTCCGAGAAGCGTTTCTTGAGTTGGGCGAGCAGTTGCGTTTTGTCGGCGCCAGGCGCGTCCATTTTGTTGACGAAGACGAATGTGGGCACCTGATAGCGATTGAGCAGTCGCCACAACGTTTCGGTATGGCCTTGGATGCCGTCCGCGCCGGAGATGACGAGGATGGCGTAGTCGAGCACGGCGAGCGTACGTTCCGTTTCGGCGGAGAAGTCGACGTGTCCAGGAGTGTCGAGCAGGGTGATGGTGAGGTCGGGCGTGGCGATGACGGCCGGCTCGGTGAAGATGGTGATGCCGCGCTGCCGTTCCATGGCGTCCGTGTCGAGGAAGGCGTCGCCGTGGTCGACGCGGCCGAGTTTGCGTACTTGGCCGGTAGCGTACAGCAGCGCCTCCGACAACGTGGTCTTGCCCGCGTCCACATGCGCCAGAATGCCCGCGACGATTCGCTTCATGGTCTCCCCTATCTTTGCAGGCCAATGGCTTGCCGTTCAATGGACAGGAAAGCCCCCGCACCGCATGAAACGACGCGAGGGCTTGATGGTGACCCCGGCCGGGCTCGAACCGGCGACCTTGAGATTAGAAGTCACATGCTCTATCCAGCTGAGCTACAGGGCCAAACTAAACACAGTATAGTCAGTTCGCACACGGTTGCCAACTCGACACGGCAATCACATCGCCTTGAGCACAATGCCGACGATGGCTACGAGCACGCCGACGTATTGGATGCCGGCCACGGGTTTGCGTGGCACGCCAAGCAGGCCGAAACGGTCGACCAGCAATCCTCCGCCGACCTGACCGAGCAATACCAGCATCACCGTCATGCCGGTGCCGATATGCGCGGACAGGTACGCGTTGCACATCACCAGCGTCGCACCCAGCAATCCGCCTACCCACATCCACCACGGATTGTCTTTCTTCAGCGCGTCGCCGAGGCTGTAGGTGCGGTCGACGAATGCGACGACGATCGCAAGCGAGATCAGACCGACCACGAACGAGGCGAGCGATGCCTTCACCGGCGATCCCAACGCGACGCCCAGCTTGCCCAACAACGCCGTCTGCACGGCCGAACACATGCCGAACGCGATGCCTGCGCAACTCCACAGCACGGTCGCGGAACCTGGCACATGTACGGCTTTTCCGTCAGTTTCGGATTTTTCGGAATCGCCGGAATTTTCCGAACCGCCAGCCGGGCGATCGATGGCAGGCCTCAATCGCAGATTCGGTCCGGCGACGGCAAGCAGGAAGCCGACCAGCGTGATTGCCGCGCCTGCGATGCGCAGCGGGGAAATCGGCTGCGCGGTAGTGCCGAACCAGCCGAAAGCGTCGATCAGCAGGCCCATGACGATCTGCCCGGTGACTGGCATGATCACGGTTTTGAGACTGCCCAGTTTCGGCAGCAGCAGCACATTGCCGGTCAGGAAAGTGACACCGAACACGCCCGCGAACCACATCCACCATGGGCCGTTCGCCGCGGTGGCGGGAATCAGCGGATACGGGCCAAGCAGCAGCGTCAAAGTCAGCATCGCAATGAGGCCGACGCTGAACGACACCAGCGAGGCGCGCAACGGCGAGCCGATGGAACGGCCGAGCCGCGTGTTCACCGCGGTCTGCACCGGCGTGATCAGTCCGGAGAAAATTCCCAGCAATCCTTGCAGCATGTTCAGCCTTCCTACGTTTCTCGGCACACGCTTCCCGGCACAGATTATCACAGCACCAGACCATCAGCCGACGTAACAATAAACCCTTGAAATCCAATGATTCCAAGGGTTTTCATGCAATCCCAGCAAAAGGTGCGAACCGGCGACCTTGAGATTAGCGGTCAGGGAAACCGGTCGACGGCCAAACACTACTCGATAATCCAGCTCAGGCCGACGAGCACGATGACGAACAGCACGTTCACCGCGGTGTAGACGGCCAGATAACGGCTTTTTTTGTCCGGGTAGGCGCGCGTCACGTTCTTGTAGCCGATCAGCGACGCCATGGACGCGATCAGCGTGCCCAAGCCGCCCAGGTTGGTGCCGATGATCAGTTCACGCCACTGGTCGCAGAAGCCGGACAGCAGCAGCGTGGTCGGCACGTTGGAGATGAACTGGCTGGACACCACGGCCACTTCCAGCGGATGCGCGCCCACCAGCGAGGCGGCCAGCTCGTAGAATTCCGGCACGCGTTTCATATTGCCGATGAAGATGAAGAACATGCAGAACGTGAGCGGCAGTCCCCAATCGACGTTGCGGAACACGCGGCGGTCGCACAGCAGAAACGCCACGAACACGATGACGCACATCACCCACAGCGGAATGAAATCGCTCACCGCCAGCAAGCAGACGACGAACAACGCCGTGTATACGATCGTACGCCAGCCGCCATAACCGGCACCGTAGCCGGTCACGCGAATCTCGTCAGGCTGCGGCCGGTCGGAATGCGGGGCGAGCACGTTCTGTTCGATGCCGGAACCATCGATCGCGGAAAATTCGGAAACCGATTTGCTGCCGAAAATCACGCAGGTGATGATTATCAGCAGAACGGCTGCGGTAGCGGAATACGGGGCCATGATGCCGATCATCTCGGACGTCGGCATGCCCGTCAACGCTTTCAGATACAGGTTGTGCGCGTTGCCGATCGGGGTGAGCATGCTGCCCACGTTCGCGCCGACGGTCATCAGCGTGCCGACAAGCACCGCATGCTCTTCCATGTGCGCCATCGTCAACACCGCGATTGCGAACGGCACGAAGGTGACCAACGCCACATCATTGGTGATGAGCATGCCGGAGAAGAACGGCAATGCGATCAACGTGAGCACCAGGCCACGCGCGGTTTTGACGTGATGCAGCAGGCGCGAGCCGATGATGCGGAACACGCCGATGCGCTGGAAGCCACACACCACAAGCATCAGGCAGATCAGCTGCGAGATGGTGCTGGCGTGGATGTAGCCGGCGTATTCCTTGTCTGGCGGCACGATGAAGCACGATATGAGTGCGAGTATGGAAGCGACTACGAGAATAGTCTCGTTCTTCAGGACCTTGACGACCAATCGCCGCATGCATTCCTCCGTCAATCCCGTTTGCAACCGCCTTGCACACCTTGCAAAACCCAAGCGATTTTCATGCAAACGCCTAGACCACTTTACCCAAAAATGCGATTAGCACGAACCCTCGGCGTGCTGCTTTTCCGACCATTCCAACGATTTTCATCCACTATTGCTTACTGCCGCATGCTTTTGCAAACCGGCAAAAGCGAAAATAAGACCCGCAAATCTTCACAAATTAACCCCGCGTGCGCCAAGATTTTGTCTAAAAATCATCTTCCGTTCGCCTTCGATTCACCATATGGGCGTGTCACGCAACGTTGTTGCCGAAAACACGCGACTGCAGGTCCTTGCGCAGCGTTTCCAGTTTGGTGATCTGTCCGAGCAGTTCGATTTTCTCTGCACCGTCCGACAGTTGCGCCATGCGGCGCTGGGCCGCGCCGATCTTGCGCATGATGCCGGTATCAAGCAGTCTGACGATCAGTTCGGACGCGTACCGCCGCTCCTCCTGCGTCGGCTTGCGCAATTGCGCCGATTGTTCCTGCGACTCGCCTGTATTGCGGTTCGTGTCCGCTTCGCTCGGCGGCAATGGCAGCGGCATGACGGCCAGCTCGTTGATGACCGATTCAAGCATCGGACCGCCCGCCTTCGTCAGATTGTGCATCCACAGTCCCTGCGGCACGTCTTCCCCTGGAAGCCCGCCCGCCGCGGCGACCGCTTGGAACAACGTGCGGAACACCGGCGTCATGAAACTCGACAAGGTCAGGCTGGCGAACATCGTCGGATCGACGGCCAACGGCACCTGGATCAGCGTGGCCATGAACTGCTGTTCGCAGATGAACACGGCGTCGTCGATGCGATAGTAGCTTTGGTCGGCCGCGTCGCGATGCTCCAACGCCTTGCGTGCGGCGGGATTCGCATACGGATTCGCGCCACGTTCCGCATATGCTGGTTCAGCCGACGGCCCCGCATTGTTTTGGAATCGACGTTTCGGCGCGTACGCGTCCTCGTCACGCACGTTCAGTTTGCGACGCTGGTACGCCACTTCGCGTTGCATGATGTCCAGATCGACGCCGATGCGACGTACCGCCTTGCGTGAGTACAGGTCGAGCAGCGAACGGTCTCGGATTTGCGCGATCAGCGGGGCGACCGCCTTGACCGCGCCCATCTGACCTGTCGCGTACGTGGTGTCGAAACGGTCGATTGCCGAATCGATCACGAAATCGTACAGCGGCCGCGCATTGGCGATCAGCGCGCGCACCGCCTCGTTGCCGCGTTTGATGCGCAGATCGCACGGGTCGAGGTTGTCTTCGGCGACCGCGACGAACGCCTGCGTCGAAAACGCGGCGTCCAAACCGAACGCGTGGATCGCGGCCTTCTGCCCAGCCGCATCGCCGTCGAATGTGAACACGACACGCGAGCTCAACGCCTGCCCCTCCACCTTCAGGGGGCCAACCAGCTGCACGGCGCCCAACGAATCGTCCGCGATCAATCGGCGGATGATCTTCGCATGCTCGACGCCGAATGCGGTGCCGCACGTGGCGACCGCCGTGTCGATGCCGGCCAGATGCATGGCCATCACATCGGTATAGCCTTCGACGATCACCGCCTGGCGTTTCTTCACAATCGCCGATTTGGCAAGGTCGATGCCGTACAGCACCTGTGTTTTGCGGTACAGCTGCGTGTCGGGCGTGTTGATGTATTTCGCGTTGATCGTGTCATCCTCGTACAGCTTGCGCGCGCCGAAGCCAAGCGTACGACCGGTCGAATCACGAATCGGCCATGTCACGCGGCCACGGAAATAGTCGTATACGCCACGCTGGCCCTGACGGGCGAGTCCCGCGTCGAGCATCTCCTGCTGGGTGAAGCCTTTGCCGGCAAGGTGCCGCACCAGGTTATCCCATCCTTGAGGGGCATAGCCGCAGCCGAACCGCTGGCAGTCGGCCTGGCTGAAATTGCGGCCGTCCAACAGCTTGCGCGCGGCGAGCGCCTCCTTGGTCATCAGCTGGGAGACGAAGTATTCCTGCGCCGCCTCGTTGGCTTCGAGCAGGCGTGCGCGTTTCGAACCGGTGTGCGCGGGCACGTTGTCGGCTTTGTCGTAATGCAGTTCGATATGGTATTTGTCGGCGAGCAGCTCCACCGCGTCACGAAAGTCGATGTTCTCCTGATGTTCGACGTAGCCGAACACGTCGCCGCCGAGACCGCAGCCGAAGCAATGCCATACGCCAAGCGCCGGGCGCACGGAAAAACTTGGCGTTTTCTCGTCATGGAAGGGGCATAGGCCTACGTATGTGCCGGTTCCCGAGGGTTTGAGCGTGACGGTCGCGGATACGATGTCATACAGGTCGGCGGTGGCGCGGACCTTTTCTATGTCTTCCTTCTTGATCATTCCCGGCATACGGTCCAGCCTACCAGCCCGTTCAGCAGAGAAGGGAGTGGAGAGTCAGGGCGGACGTGTCGGTCAGGCTCGCCACCTGGTCGATGGCCACGCGCAGGCGTTCGTCGTCGCCGCCGGTCTCACGCCAATCGTCGAGGAACACATTCTCCAATGCGCTTGACGGTTTGGGATTGTCCGCCATGAACACGTCGACCAGGTCTTTGACGATTCGCTGTTCTTCGCCGTGCATCGGCTCACGTTCGCCGGGCTCCATGACGAAATGCACGGCGATGCCTTTCAAAACCACGATTTCGTAGCTGGTTTCCTCGGGAATCACCAAATCGCCGTTGTATCGCGTCAAAGGCTCGTTGCCGTACGTATCTCTTGTGGCATGTTCCACGGAACCGGCGAACCGACCGATCAGATCGCTGGTCATGTTCTTCAATGCGGCGAGCGCGCGGCGCGAACCGTCGAAATAGCCGGGAAACGTGTCGCGCCGGTGCATTCGTGCGAACGCGTCCACCAGTTTGTCGGCGTCCCATTGCGGACCATACCAGGCGCGCGCGTCCTCGACGACCGCGTCGATCACTCCGTTTTCGTGCAGTTCGCCCGGATTGAACGCGCCGGTGGCGATGGCGTCCTCCACGTCATGCACGCTGTAGGCGATGTCATCGGACAGGTCCATCACCTGGCATTCGACGGGACGGCGGGTGGTGTCGGGCGCGTGTTGTTTGAGCCAGGCGAACACGTCCGTATCATCCGGATAGACGCAGAATTTCGCACTGCGCTCCCCTTTCGGATGCGCGGCGGCTTCGGCAAGCGTCCACGGGTATTTGACGGCCGCATCGAGCGCGGCACGCGTCAGATTCACGCCTGCGGAACGTCCGTCGGGAAACAGTATTTTCGGTTCGAGGCGCGTCAATAATCGCAAGGTTTGCGCATTGCCTTCGAAACCACCGATATTGCTGGCGATTTCGGCAAGCGCACGTTCCCCATTATGGCCGAACGGCGGGTGGCCGAGGTCGTGCGCAAGGCAGGCGCAGTCGACCACGTCGGGATCGCAACCGAGCGAAGTGCCGATCTGTCGACCGATTTGCGCGACCTCCAACGTGTGTGTAAGCCGTGTACGTGCGAAATCGTCGGTGCCGGCCACCAGAATCTGCGTTTTCGCGCCGAGCCTGCGCAATGCGGACGAGTGGATGAGTCGGGCGCGGTCGCGTTGGAAGGCGGTGCGGGAGCTGGATTTGGGTGGTTCCGGAGCCCAACGCTCCTCGTCGAACGCGCTGTATCCTTCGCTCGTCATGATGCACCGCCTTCCTATGGGTGCGGCGGCTGCCGCCGCTTTTTACGGGATTACAGGATGCTTGCCGGGTCGAGCTTGGCGAGGTCCTCGGCGGACAATACGTCCGTGGCATGCTCGTACAGGCGCGGAATGCGGTTGCGCAGGCAGGTGAAGATCTCGTAGCTGATGGTGTCGGCGGCACGACCCCAATCGTCCGCGGTCGGTTCGGCGTAATCCTCGCCGCGGCCTGGACCGAACAGTTCCACATTGTCGCCTTCGTGGATGCCGAGTTCGGCGGCGGAACCGTGCAGGTCGAGGATGAACTGGTCCATGCACACGCGGCCGGACACACGGTACAGGCGCGGGCCTTCCGAGGTCATCACGCGCACCGGGCCGCCGGGCTTGGTCACATGCTTGGCGCCTTCCATGTCGAATCCGGAGGCGGAGCGGTGGATGCCGTCCGCATAGCCGAGCGGCACGATCGCGGTGGAGGTGTCGGACGGGGTCAGATACGTGCGGCCGTAGGAAATGCCATGTCCGGCCTCCACATCCTTGACGGTGCCGAGCTGCGCCTGCAGGGTCATGGCGGGCTTCAGGCTATACGTGGACGGCGTGCCCATGGCCGGATCGGCTTCGTAACCGTACAGGCCGATGCCCGGACGGGTCAGTTCGAAGTGGATTTCCGGACGGGACAGCGTCGCCGCGGTGTTGGCGAGGTGGCGGATTTCCGGCGGAATGCCGGCCGCCTCCATACGACGGGTGAAGTCCTTGAACGTTTCGACCTGCATGTCGGTGGATGCCACGAATTCCGGGACGTCCGGCGCGTCGGCGACCGCCAGATGGCTCCACTGGCCGACGATGTGCAGCACGCCTTCCTTGGCGAGCGGCACCAGTTTGGCGAGCGCCGCGTCGAAACCGGCGGGCGTGAAGCCGTTACGGCCGAAGCCGGAATCGACCTTCACATGCACGCGCGCCGTCTTGCCGAGCCTGCGTGCGGCCGCGGCGACGCCGTCGATGCCGGCGAGCGAGCCGACGGAAATGTCGATGTCGTTGTCGACCAGCTCGTCGAACGGCACTTCGGCGCCGCTGTAGACCCACGTCAGAATATGGCAGCGATCGGGGCCGATGCCGGCTTTGCGCAGCAGCAGCGCCTCATGCGATTGCGCGGTGCCGAGCCATGTGGCGCCTCCCGCGAGCGCGGCGAGCGCGGCCGGAACCAGACCGTGGCCGTACGCGTCGGCTTTGACGATGCCCATGACGGCGGTGCCGGAATGCGGACCGCCGACGACACTCACCAGATGGCGCATGTTGTCGCGCAGTGCGGCGAGGTCGACGATGGCCTGCGCCGGATACCGCCGCTGGGCGGCCTTGTAGTTCGCTTTGCCTTGTTCGGAGGAGAAATCCCATTCACGTGTTGCGCTCAAAGTCATGGCTCCCATTGTCGCGCCGCTATGTGACAGGTATGGAACATCAGGGACATATGGTGAGACGATTCACGATGTTTTCACGATTTTGTCCGGCAGTGTTTTTTACACTTTCCATACACAAGGCTGTTGCGCATATCGCCGCGGCCTTTCTGATTTCTGGCGTTAAGGCGTGCCAGAGTCCCGGAAATCCGTCCGGTCCAGCCCATTTTTGAAACAATCACAGGGAATCTGACGACCATGGATCTATTTCGCAAGAAGTCGGTGGACCAACTTGTCTCCGAATCGACTCCGCTGAAGCGAACACTGAAAACCTTCGACCTGACCATGCTGGGCATCGGCGCCATCATCGGCACCGGCATCTTCGTGCTCACCGGCAAAGGCGCGCTCACCGCGGGACCGGCATTGTGCGTGTCCTTCCTGCTCGCCGCCGTCTGCTGCGGTTTTGCGGGCCTGTGCTATGCGGAGTTCGCCGCGATGGCACCGGTTTCCGGCTCCGCCTATTCGTACGCGTATCTGGCGTTCGGCGAGTTGATCGCCTTCGTGATCGGTTGGGATTTGATTTTGGAATACGCGTTGCAGGCGGCGACCGTGTCCGCCGGCTGGTCGGGCTATTTCAACAAGCTGTTGGAAGGCTTCGGCCTGCATCTGCCGGTCGAACTGACCGCCGCGTACGGCACCACGCCGGGAGTCACCACGTATTTCAATCTGCCGGGCTTCGTGATCGTGCTTATCATCACGTGGGTGCTGTCCATCGGCATCAACCAGACGAAGAAGACCAACGACATCATGGTGATGATCAAGCTGGCCATCATCGTGCTGTTCATCGTGTGCACCGTCTGGTACATCAATCCCGCCAACTGGAAACCGTTCTCCCCGTATGGCATCTACACGTTCCAGCCGGGTTCGACGCAGCCGTACGGCATCGTGCCGGCCGCGTCGATCGTGTTCTTCAGCTTCATCGGCTTCGACGCCGTCTCCTCCTCCGCCGAGGAGACCATCAATCCGAACAAGACGCTGCCGCGCGGCATCCTGATCTCGCTGGCCGTGTCCACCGTGCTGTACATCATCATGACGCTCATCATGACCGGCGTGGTGCCGTACAAGGAGTTCGCGAAGTTCATCGACGCTCCGGTGGCGGGCGTGATTCTCGAGACCGGCCTCAACTGGCTGGCGTTCATCGTGAACCTCGGCGCGTTGATCGGCATGACCACCGTCATGCTGGTGCAGCTGTACGGCCAGTCCCGCATCTGCTATGCGATGAGCCGCGACGGACTGTTCCCGAAGTTCTTCGGCGAAGTGCATCCGAAGTACCGCACACCGTTCAAGGGCACGTGGTTCTTCGGCATTCTGACGGCCATCGCCGGCGGTTTCATCAACATCAACGTGCTGTTCGAGCTGGTGAACATCGGTACGCTGTCCGCGTTCATCATCGTGTCGGCCGGCATCCTGTGGATGCGCAAGACCCAGCCGGACGCGCATCGTGGCTTCCGTGCGCCGGGCGTGCCGTTCACGCCAATCTGCGCCATCATCTTCTGCCTGATTCTGATCTTCGGTTTGAATTGGGAGACGTGGGTGCGTTTCGCCGTGTGGTTCGCGCTTGGACTGGTCGTGTATTTCACCTACAGCCGCAAGCATTCTCAGCTTAACGAGCCGGGACTGTTCTAATCATCCCTTCATATGGAAAAGGACGTCTCCCGCAGTTTTACGGGAGACGTCCTTTTTTCTACGTTTCTATGTATGCGCAATCACCATTCGTGACGCTGGTAGGCGATACGCGTGGTATCGGTGGGGCGGTCAAGCAGTTGGATCAGGCCGCAGCGGGCGAATCCGTTCGATTCGAGCACGTGCTGCATGGCCTTGTTGTTCGGATGCGTGTCGGCGCGCACGTTGCCGTAATGTTCGATGCACCAGTTGATGCAGTCCTTGGCCGCGCCTTTGACGATTCCCGACGAGGCGATGCGGTGGATGGTCACATACGAGTCGTCGTCCAGCCAGGCGCCGTCGATATGCGCGTAGGTGGGATCCTCGCCCGTGCACAGGGCGAACTGGGCGAGCACACGCTCCTTGCCGTCAGCCTCGTCCACCAGCAGCATGGTGCGCTGCTGGCGAATGTCGTCAAGGATCACTTCCTCACGTGGGAACGTGTTTCCCCATTGCGTGGGATTCCCGTTGGCCGCCATAAGCTCACGCGCATGCTGGTAGATTTTCAGCATGACAGGCAGATCATCCATGGTGGCACGACGGAACCGACGTTCGGAAGTGGTTTCGCTCAACCCTTTCACCTCAATTCGACTGTGTACCTCTCTCAAGCATTCCAGCCGTCCAAACTACCACGCCCACCGCACAGGCATGGTAACGCTCACACAAGGCGGCGTTCGAACGGGTCGGAGCTGATGCCCTTGGCGAGGATGTCCTTGCACCATTCCTTGGCGGTGAACAGGCTGTGGTCGCGGTAGTTGCCGCAGCTTTCGATGGTGGTTGCCGGCACGTCGTCCCATGTGGCCTCGTAGGCGATGAATTCCAACGATTCCTTCAATGCGCGAGCCGCATCCTCGGTGGAATGCTCGCCCCACGTCAGCAGGTGGAAGCCTGTGCGGCATCCGAACGGCGAGCAGTCGATGTAACCGGGGATGCGTTCGCGCAGCAGCACCGCGATGGTGTGTTCGATGGTGTGCAGTCCGCCGGTCGGAATGGCGTTCTCGTTCGGCTGCACCAATCGCAGGTCGTAGTTCGAGATCACGTCGCCGTGGGGGCCGGTTTCCGTATCGATGTAGCGCACATACGGCGCCTTTACTTTGGTGTGGTCCAATTGGAAGCTTTCCACCACCGGCTTGTCTTCCGCCATGTTCTGTCCTTTCGTTGTTGTGTTCACATTCCACTATTCACGGTTCGCGGGCTCAACGTCAACCGTCGTGCCATGCGTGTCGGTTATGGCCGGTTCAAGCCTCGTCGCCGGAATCCTCCCGAATCGCGGCCATGAACCGTTCGCCGTACTGTTTGAGCTTGCTTTCCCCCACACCGTTGACGGCAAGGAACTGGTCGTCAGTGATCGGCTTGACCCGTACCATGTCACGCAACGTCTTGTCGGAGAACACGATGTACGGCGGTTTGCCGAGTTCGCGCGCGATGTCCAGTCGCAGCGCACGCAGCTTCTGGAATAGCGCCTCGTCGCCGTCATCCGGCACGTACGATCCGACAGCGGGAGTGGACACGTCGGGCGTTCGACGCGCACGGGCGTCAGCACGTTTGATCTTCTTGATGTCGTAATGGAATTCGGGTGCGACCGTTTCCGCCGCACGGGGTCCGAAGCCGACGATCGGCAGGCGTCCTTCCGCGATCGTCAGGAAGCCGTCGGTGGCCATCTGGCTCAGCACGTCGCGGATGCGCGCTTCCGGCACTTCGTCGAGCATGCCGAACGACAGCAGGCTTTCGGGGTTGAGATAGCTTAGATCCTGTGCCTTCGAGCCGCGCAGCACCTTGACGATTTTGCCGCTGCCGACATGCTGGTTCACATCGTGCACGCAACGGCTGATGGCTCGGGCGATGTCGGTGACGTCGATGGTTTCGAATGTGTGCTCGCAGTTGGCGCAACCGCCCACGCATTTGCCGTCCGTTTTCGCCGCCGCGCCCGCGGTTTCGCCGAAATACCGGGTCATGTACGCGTGCAGGCAGTCCGTGGTACGGCAGTAGCCGACCATCGCGTCGAGCAGCCGGCGTTTCGACGCGCGTACGGCCTCCTGCTCTTCGGGAGTCAATCGTTCGTTTTCGTAGTCCGAATCGAGCAGCCGGCGGCGGGTGACGATGTCCGATTCGTTCCACAACAGCGTGCAGCGGCTTGGTTCGCCGTCTCGTCCGGCGCGACCCGCCTCCTGGTAGTACGCTTCGATGGATTCGGGCATGTTGTGGTGGATGACGAACCGCACGTTGGATTTGTCGATGCCCATGCCGAACGCGTTGGTGGCCACGACCACGGGCACACGGTCGGTAACGAAATCGCGTTGCGCCTTCTCTCGTGCGTCGGCGCTCATACCGCCATGGTAGGCGACGGCGATGGTGCCGATATCCGACACATCCGCACCCCCTGCGGCACGCAATTCGGCGACGGCGCTGTTAAGCGATTCGGCGAGCGCTTCCGTTTCCTTGCGCGTGGCGCAGTAGACGATGCCGGATTCGTCCGGATGGCTGGCGATGTAGGACGCCACCCAGGATGCTTTGTCTTTGCGTGGCATGCTGATGACGTCGAAATACAGGTTCGGCCGGTCGAAACCGGTGACGGTGATGGACGGTGTGTGCAGACCCAGAATCGAAACGATGTCGCGGCGCACGCGTTCGGTGGCGGTGGCGGTGAACGCGGCGACCGTTGGACGTGTGGGCAGTCCGGCGATGAATTCGCCGATGCCAAGATATGAGGAACGGAAGTCCTGCCCCCATTGGGAGACGCAGTGCGCTTCGTCGACGGCGACGAGCGAGATCGGCACACGGACGGCGAAGTTGCGGAATCGTTCGGTTTCCAAACGTTCCGGCGCCACGTACAGCAGTTTGATCTGGCCGGAGAGCGCCTGCGCGAAGACGAGATCCTGTTCGTCCGGCGTCTGAGTGGTGTTGATGAACGCGGCCGGAAGGCCCACGTCGTTCAGGGCGTCGACCTGGTCGCGCATGAGTGAGATCAGCGGCGAGATGACGATGGCGACGCCCGGCAGGATCGCTGCGGGAATCTGATAGCAGATGGATTTGCCGGCGCCGGTGGGCATGACGCCAAGCACGTCGTGTCCGGTGAGGATGGCCGAGACGATGCCGGATTGTCCAGGACGGAACGAATCGTAGCCGAAATAGCGGTTCAGCGCCTCCAATGCGCGGGGGTCTACGGAATCGGCGGAATCAACAGCTTGCGTCATGGTTTCCAAGTGTAGCAATGCCATGCGTTGACCGTGGAGAGCGAAACGGCCGGCGCGGGTCTTGCCCATGCCGACCGTTTCATGCTTCTATCGGAAATAGGGAATTCAGATCTGGCGGAACGCCTGCTCCAGGTCGGCGATCAGATCGTCCGCGTCCTCAAGGCCGACGGACAGGCGGATCAGGTTGGCGGGCACTTCGAGCGTGGTGCCGGCCACGGAGGCGTGGGTCATGGCGCCCGGATGCTCGATCAGGGATTCCACGCCGCCCAGGGATTCGGCCAGGGTGAACACTTCGGTGGCTCCGGCGAACTTCTTGGCCGCTTCGAAACCGGCGGCGATCTGGATGGAGATCATGCCGCCGAAACCGCCGTGCATCTGGCGTGCCGCGATGTCGTGGCCCGGGTGGGATTCGAGCCCCGGATACCATACGCGTTCCACTTCGGGGCGGGTTTCGAGCCACTGGGCCACTTTCATGGCGTTGCGGCTGTGCTGCTTGACGCGCAGGTCGAGGGTTTTGAGGCCTCGGATGTCAAGCCAGGAGTCGAACGGGGACGGCACCGCGCCGGCCGCGTTCTGCAGGAAGGCCACCGCGTCGCGTGTTTCCTTGTCGTTCAGGGCCACCGCGCCGCCGACCACGTCAGAGTGGCCGCCGATGTACTTGGTGGTGGAGTAGACGACCACGTCGGCGCCGTCTGCGAGCGGATGCTGCAATACCGGGGATGCGAAGGTGTTGTCCACGACCACTTTGGTGCCGTGCGCGTGCGCCACGGCCGCGGTGGCGGCGATGTCGGTGATGTTGAGCAGCGGGTTGGACGGGGTTTCCACCCAGATGTACGCGTACTGCTTCTTGGCGAGCGCGGCTGAGACGGCGGCCGTGTCGGTGATGTCCACCACGTCGAGGCCGATGCCCCACGGCACGAACACCTTGGACAGCAGACGGTAGGTGCCGCCGTACACGTCGTTGCCGAGCAGGATGTTGTCGCCGGGCTTCAGGGTGGAGCGCAGCAGCACGTCGATGGCGGCAAGTCCGGAGGAGAAGCTTAACGCGTATTTCGCGCCTTCCACGGCGGCGAGCTGCTCGTCGAAGCTGTTGCGGGTCGGGTTGATGGAACGGCTGTAGTCGTAGCCGTTGCGCAGGCCGCCGACACCATCCTGCTTGAAGGTGGAGGTCATGTAGATGGGGGTGACCACGGCTCCGGTGGTCGGGTCGGGTTCCTGACCTGCGTGGATGGCGCGGGTGGCGAGAGCGGTGGCGTTGAGGGCTTCGGTGTTGGTCGAGATGGTCATGATGGGAACTCCTTGGAAGTATCGGATGGTTTGGGTTGTTCGGATGATTGGCATTGGTTTCAAAGGTGCGATCGGGCTGCCGGACAGTCGTTTGACGGTCTTTTACAGGTACTGTTCGGCGAGGCTGGGCTTGGTGGTGCGTTCCACGACGTCGGCGAATCCGTTGGCGCGCATCCAGTCGTCGTTGAAGATCTTCTCCATGTAGCTGCGGCCGGAATCGGGCATCAGCACCACGACGAGCTGGTTTTCGTCGAGGTCGTGCTCGCGGGCGTATTTCAGCGCGGAGAACACGGCCATGCCGGATGAGCCGCCGACGAGCAGTCCTTCCTCGTTGGCGAGGCGTCGGGTCATTTCGAAGGCTTCCGCGTCGGTGACCTGCACGATCTCGTCGGGAAGGCTCCGGTCGAAGGCCTTCGGGTAGAAGTCCTCGCCGACGCCTTCGATCTGGTATTGGTGCACGTCGTTCGGGTCGGAGTAGATGGAGCCTTCCGGATCGGCGCCGATGACCTGCACCGCGCCGTTGGACACGTCCTTCAGATAGTGTCCGGTGCCGGAGATGGTGCCGCCGGTGCCGATGCCCGCCACGAAATGCGTGACCTTGTGGTCGGTGGCCTCCCAGATTTCCGGACCAGTGGTGTGGTAGTGGCTTTCGGGACCGTTCGGATTGTCGTACTGGTTGGGGCGGTAGCCGCCGGGAATCGCCTTGGCGAGGCGGTCCGCCACCTGGTAGTAGGAGCGCGGATCGTCCGGACCGGCGTCGGTGGGGGTTACGACCACTTCGGCGCCGTATGCGCGCAGCACCGCACGCTTGGCTTCGGAAACCTTGTCCGGCAGGGTGAAGATGGCACGGTAGCCGCGCTGCTGGGCGACCATGGCCAGGCCTACACCGGTGTTGCCGGAGGTCGGTTCGACGATCACGCCGCCGGGCTTGAGTTCGCCGCTCTTCTCGGCGGCGTCGATGATGCGTTCGGCGATGCGGTCTTTGGAGGAGCCTCCCGGGTTGAAGTATTCGACTTTGGCCGCGATGGTGGCCTTGATGCCTTCGGCCACATGGTTGAGGCGGATGAGCGGGGTGTTGCCGATGAGTTCTGCGGTGCTGTTGTGGATGGTCATGACGTTTCCTTTGGGGCTTTGCGGTTTCGGGGATTCGGTTGGGATGCGCTCCCGGGAAGCCGCGTCGTCATGTGCAGCGGTTGAAACAGGACCTGTTGGGATTTTCGCGCTTGTGCGGGGATCACCGTATACGGTTACGGTATGCCGTATGCCGAAGATTGGCGATCATGCCGATACGTTACGGGAATCCGGAAAATCGAAGTTCTGGCGACCACGCCGAACGTTCTGGAATGTCCTATCTCAAGTTATGCGTCGATGAACCACGCGCCCCTCGGGCGGTTGGTTAGCGACAGCAACAACAAGAGCGATTGAACATGTGGCTTACATTACCACTCCCCCGGACATCGGCATGTCACCCGCGTTCATCATGCGGACATCCGAACCGTATCAGCTTCCTGGAACGGGCTCGCTCCGCCCCCAATAACCTGCGATATAACAGCCTTCGCAGCGCCCAACACCCCACCGGATATCATCGCGTCTACGTGATATACAGTGCAATTATGTATAGAGGAACCTCTTTCATATTCCCCGCACATCGAGTACGACCGTCGACGGGGAACAACGACCGTCCCCACCTCACGCCGGAAGCCGATTGCACCGATTGCATCGACCGCACCGATCACACCAACCGCAAACGCCATCGCGCATGGACGCCTTTCGTGGTTCTCTGGGCGGTGATGTCGACGATTCTCGTACTGCTGACGGTGTCCACGCATCCTTCCGATAGCGTGTACACCCTGCAATACCAAGGTGGCACCTTCCTCGTGGACCGTTCGCAGTACCAGCAGCTCGCCGACGCGTTCCTGCATGGCAGAACCTGGATCGACGCGCATGTCCCCGATTGGCTTGCGGCCATGGATAATCCGTACGACGAGCAGGCCAGAGGAACCCTCGGCGCGCAAACCGGCGATCCGTCACGCTGGGATTGGGCTTTCTACCATGGCCGGTACTACTGCTATTTCGGCCCGCTGCCGGCGCTCCTGCTCTTCGCGCCGTTCAAAGCACTGACCGGAACCGATCTGCCGACCGCCGCAGGATGCGCGTTCCTTGCGATACTGGCATGCGCTTCGCTCATATTCCTCATCGAAACACTGTGGAAGCGCTATTGGCATGGCACCCCCAGATGGCTCGCGGTCCTCGCCTGCACCGCAATCGTGGCGGCATCCGGATTGACGTATCTGGTGCTCGTCCCATGGTTCTATTCGATTCCCATCCTCGCATCGCTAGCACTCACGCCCGCCGGCATCGCATTGTGGGCACGCTCTTCCGGCGATGGCCATCACACCCCGCGCACTCCGTTCATCGCCATCGGTTCGACGCTTGTCGCGCTCACCATCGCCTGCAGACCGGCGTTCATCCTCACCGCGGTATTCGGCATCATCCTCCTATGGCCGCAAATCCGAGCCCACGATATCCTGTCCATCCGTTCCAGACACGCCATCCTCTCCACCATCGCGGCGATTCTGCCGTTCCTCATCATCGGCTGCGCGATGATGGCATACAACACAGCCCGTTTCGACGACCCGTTCGACTTCGGCGCAGCCTACAATCTCACCGGCTGCGATCTGACGCAACGGCATGTCAGTCTGAAAGCACGCCTGTATTCCGTCCTCCTGCTGTTCCTCACCCCAATCGGTTTCACGAGGGAATTCCCCTACACCATGGACGTGTTCTCACTGGATGAGGCAAACCCATGGGGGTTCCTGTTCCGTAACCGGAACATCATTCCGGAACAGTTCGCCGGCGGACTCGTCGCGCTGTCGCCGATCTGCCTGCTCGCATTGCCCGCGGCCATCCGGTATTTCATTCGACTGCGGCGCAGCCAAAACTCCCACGCAACACAGTGCGGTGCGATAGGACTCACGTTCCTCGTTCTCGCCGTCCTCATCGCGTGCATCGACGGACCGTTCGGCGTGAACGCGCGTTACCTGTGCGATATGACATGGCTGATGCTCATCGGCACCATGTGCCTGCTGTTCATGTGGAACACGGATGCGCGTGAAAACGGGCGCCGGTGGCTGACCGTCGTGATCGTCGCCCTGCTTATCGTCGGCATCGGCTTGCAGCTGCTATGGCTTATGACCCCGGGGCGGAGCGAAAGCTGGAACATTTCGAATCCCGCCCTGTATGACTGGTTGCGCAGACTGTTCACGTTCTAGTCGGTTCAGCCGATTCAGGCGATCCAGTCGGTTCAGCCGGCCCAGCCGCCTACCTTGCATCAATCCGACCTGCGATCAGGCCTACATGGACGCGGCTTCGATAAGCGAGCGCGTGTACGCGGAACAGGGATGATTCAGTATTTCCGTGGTCGTACCGCTTTCCTCGACGTGCCCGTCATGCAGAACGACGATACGATCGGCGATATGCTGCACCACGCCAAGATCGTGCGAGACCATGACCAGCGACATATTCGGGTTCGCCTCGCGGATGGCGTGGAAGGTCTCAAGGATCCGTACACGCGCGGCCACATCGATGGCGCTCATCGGCTCGTCGGCAAGAATGACGCCCGGATCGTCCACTATGGCACGTGCAATGGCGACACGTTGCGCCTGCCCGCCGGATAGATCCATGGGGTACCGTGCGGCGAATACCGCCGGGTCGAGTCCGACCAGTCGTAATGCTCGCCCGATCCGCGCAGCGGCCTCGTCATCGCCCATGCCCCTATGGTGCAACCGCAACGGCTCCTCTACGGAACGCGCAACGCGCCAGCGTGGGTCGAGCGAGGCGAAGGGATCCTGGAACACCAGTCCGGTCTCACCGCGCAGCATATGGCGCACGGCATCGTTCCGCTCCCCCATCGCCTGGCCACGGTATGCGATCTCACCGCAATCCGCGGATCCCAGGCCGAACAGCACTCGCGTCAACGTCGATTTGCCCGAGCCGGAAGCACCGATGATCGCCAGGCACTCCCCGCTGCGCACCTCGATGTCCACGTCGAACAGCACCTGCCTGCGATTCCGCTTCGACCCATAGCTTTTGCAGATGCCACGTCCCTGCAACACGATTTCATTCATCGCCGCCGTCTTTCCTCACGATCGTCCTATCACCGGATTCCACTCCCGTGGATTCCCGACTTCCGACGTCACCGTCGCCGATGCCGCCGTCACGTGACAGCGTAAGTTGCCTGGCCGCGGCGACAAGGCGCTGCGCAGGCTCGCTTGCCGGTTCCCGCAATAGGCTTGCGGTCGTGCCTGTTTCGGCGATCGAACCGCCGTCCAGCACATAGCAGCGCGTAGTGGCGCGTGCGAGCACCGCGAAATCATGGGTGATGAACAGCATGGACGCGCCGGCATCGTCGACCAGCGACGTCAGCAGGTCGACGATCTGACGTTGCGTGATCGAATCCAATGCCGTGGTCGGCTCGTCGGCGATGATGAATCGCGGCGAGGTGATCAACGCGGTGGCGATGCCGACGCGCTGCTGCTGCCCGCCGGAAAGCTGATGTGGGTATTTCAGCAGTGCATCCTGGGAAAGCCCCACTTTGTCAAGCATCGCCTTGACACGATCAAGACGCTCGTCAAGCGACAGATCGTAGTGCAGGTACAGCGGCAGACCGATCTGCTGTGCAACCGTCATCACGGGATTGAGCGCTGCCGCCGGATTCTGGAACACCATGCCCATATAACGCCCGCGCAGATCGGCCATGGCGGTATCGTCCAACCCGATCAGTTGCCTGCCACCAGCCATGATGGAACCGCTCACCCGCGCCGTGTCGGGCAGCAACCCCATCAGGGCTTTGGCGATCATGGATTTGCCCGAGCCGGAGGAACCGACCAGACCGATGCGCTCACCGTCGGCGATGTCCATGCACGCATCGCGCACGATGGGTTTGTCGCCGATGGTGATGGTCAGCCCACGAATCTCGATGCTCATGCCGCCTCCCTCAGCTCAGGATTGGCCAACGGGTCGATGGCGTCGCGCAGTGCGTCGCCGAACAGATGCAGCGCGATCACCGTCATCGTGACGATCAGTCCCGGCCATAGCACGGTCAGCGGGTAGATGCTGATGAATCGTACGGATGTGGCGAGGGAATGCCCCCAACTGGGTACGCCGGCACCCACGCCGACGCCAAGATAGGTCAGGCCAGCCTCAGCCAGTATCGACGTCCCTGCGCTCATCGACAACTGCACCAGCAGCACCGGCATCACGTTCGGCATAATATGCCTGACGAACACGCGCGCCCCCGAAGCGCCGGACCATACCGCCGACTCCACATACTGCGAACGCGCGGCGAGTATGGCCGCAGGTCTTACGATGCGTGCCAGATTCAATCCGTAGGCGAATCCGCATGCGGCCACGATCACCGCCGCGGAAGCGCCGAACGGCACCGACAACATCAATGCGATCAGCACCGTCGGTATCGAGATCAGCGCATCGACCACCACCACCGACGTGGATCGCAGCGCGGTATGGCGTGACACCATGGCGGCCACCAACGCCAATCCGAATATTCCGGCCACGACTACGGTAAGCGATGCGATTGCAAGATTCGTGCGCGAACCGGCCATCAGCCAGCTCAGCACGTCGGCGCCAACGCCATCGGTTCCCAACGGATGCGCGGCCGTGGGCGAAGCCCATGCGTGGAATCCGTCCGTCTCAAGTAGCGCATAAGGCGTCCACACCAGCGAAATCAGCGAAACCAGCACCCACAGGCCGAGCACGATCAACGCATATTTTCCACTGGCCTTGCGCCACATCGAACGCATAACCACACGAGCGGCCGACATCACAGCACCTCCTGCACGTCGTCGGAAGCGGTGTTCAGTCTCGGATCGAGCGCATGATGCGCCATATCGACCGCCAATCCCAATAGCAGGAAGAACGCTGCTAGCAGGAACAGTTCGCTCTGCACCGCGATCAGATCACGATTGCCCACATCGGTGATGAGCATCGAGCCCAGCCCCGGCAGGGCAAACAGGTTCTCGACCACCATCACACCCGTTATCATCTGGGCGAAGGTCAATCCGATAACCGACACCAGCTGCGGCATCGACAGTCGCAGGCCTACGCGCAGCAGCGCCTGCCTGCGCGTCATGCCGCATGCCATGGCCATGCTTACGGCCTGGGATTGCGCGGCATCGCCCAACGCGGCACGTGTATAGCGCATGATCCCCGCACCGGCGGTGATACCGGTGGCCAATGCCGGAAGCACGAGCGACGCCATGGCCCGCCCGCAATCCTTCCAGCCATCGTTCGGAAAACCCTGCGAGGGGAACAGCCCCAGCAGTCCCGAGCCGTGCGAGAACAGCAGAATCAGCAGCAGTCCGCTCCATAACGCCGGAACAGCACCTCCGACAATGGCAAGCACATGGAACAGCCCCCGCCACCGCCTGTTCCTGGTGATGACGGCAGCACAGCCAAGCGGCAATCCGATCAGCAGGGCTACGGCAAGGCTGAGCATGATAAGAGGGAACGTGACCGCCGCCCGGGCGCCGACCTGCGAGACGACCGATCTGCCGCTGATGGCGGATATGCCAAGATCGCCATGCAGCAGTCCGCCAAGCCAGTCGGCGTATTGTACGGGCAGCGGCCTGTCGAGTCCCATCTGCGTCCGCAGTGCGGCGATACGGGCCGCGGTCGCGTTCGTTCCGGCCATTACGGCTGCAACGTCACCGGGGAGTACACGCAATGCCAGAAACACCAGTATCGACAATCCCACCAATGCCGCTATGAACAGCAGCAGCCGTTTGGCCACGAATCTCATATCATTCCGCCTTGGAAATCTGCCATAGCGGCAGTACCGTCTGGCTGAGCTTGTCGGGGAATCCCTTGATGCCCTTGTTGTACGCCACGGTCACACGGTAGCCGAACAGCCAGTCGGCCGGTGCGTCTTCGCTGACGGTTTTCGCCGCCTGCTTGAGGTATTCGTCGCTTTCCTTCTCGTCGGTGGCGGCGAGCGCCTTGGCGTACAGCGCCTGCACGTTCCTGTTGTCGTAGTGGTAGTAGTATTCCGGCGTGGTCCACTTGTAGAAGTCGTGGCTTTCGGCGTGGTCCACCAATGACAGCTCGTAGTCGCCGTTGGCGTGCACGTTCTGCAGCCATGTGGAGAATTCCACATAGTCGATCTTCAAATCGATGCCGATTTTGGCGAGCTGGCTCTTGAGCTGGTCGCCCAGTTCGGTGCCGTACGTGTTGGCGTAGGTGAGGGTGAGCCGCAACGGCTTGTCGGTGGTATAACCGGCTTCCTTCATAAGTTCCTTGGCCTTGTCCACGTTGTACGGGTACAGGCCGGTCAGGTCCTCGTAACCGGGGTCGACGGACGGGATCGGACCGCCGAGCGCGTAGTCGACGTTGCCTCGGGAGGCGATGATCTCCTTGTGGTTGATGGCGTAGCGGATGGCCTGGCGGACGCGCTTGTCCTTGAGTTTGGCGTTCGTGCAGTTGAAGGCGAGGACGAACTTGTCGCTGCCGTCGGCCGCGGACACCGTGTATGTGCTGGCATCCAATGATTTGGCGAGCGTGGCGTTCACCGGGGAAAGCACGTCGACGTCACCGCTTTTCAGCGCGTTGACGGCTGCGTTGTCGTCGGTGAGGAAGCGGATCACCACGTTCTGGGTGGCGGGCTTGTGCGCGGTTCCCCAATATTTCGCATTGGCTTTGAGCACCATTTTGCTGGCCGAGTCGAAGGATTCGACGGTATACGGGCCGGAGCCGACCGCTTCGGTTTTCGCGTTGTATTTGGCGTTTTTGTCGAACACGAGGCCAGGACGTCCGGTCAGATACCACAGCAGGTTGGAGTCGGGGGTGGAAAGGGTGAGCTTGACCGTGTTGGCGTCCACCGCTTCGGCCTTGTCGAGGCTGGCCACCTGGTTGGCGTTGTAGTACTGCTTCTCCTTGAGCTGGTTGATGGACCAGGCCACGTCGTCAGCGTCGAGCTTGTCGCCGTTGGAGAAGGTCATGTTCTGGTTGAGATGGAAGGCGTAGGTCTTGCCGTCCTTGGAGATGTCCCAGGATTTCGCGAGGCCCGGCTGCACTTTGTTGTCGGAGTCGCGCGACAGCAGCGCTTCGTAGACGTTGCCGATCAGCACCTGTTCGATGGCCGATCCGGACTGGTGGCGGATGTCGAGGCTGACCGGGGCGAGTTTGAGCCCGATGGTGACGGTGTCGGCTTTAGTTACGCCGGAAGTGTTCGCGTCATCGTTTTTGCCGCACGTCACTGCAATGGCGACAATCACCGCGACGGCGGCGATGATGGCGATCAACGCGATAAGCCACTTCTTCGGGCCTTGCGATTTCGCGCCGTTCGACGATTTCGCACGCGCGTTCAGCGTGGCGTCGGTGCTTGCCGTGGACTGCGGCTGCTGTTCGTTCTCCTGTTTGGTTGCGTCGGCTTCGCCGTGCGCACCGGTAGGTGACGACATGGGATTTCTCCTCTTCGTATTTTCGATTATGTGTTGTGATTGCGGTTGACCGCCTGCGTGAGGTCGATCACCACGGCCTGATTCTACCGTCCGCCATACCCGCGGCCCGTTCGGATTCGCCCGCAAAGCGCGCGGAGGCTTCGGCCCGGTTATATACTTGACGCAGTCGCGGCAGGTCACAACGAGAAGGACGGTTGATCCATGGCGCATATTCTTTTGGGGGTCACCGGCAGCATCGCCGCGTTCAAGGCCTGCCATCTCGCCTCCGATTGGAGCAAGCAGGGGCATGAGGTGCGTGTGGTGATGACCGCCGCCGCACAGGAGTTCGTCACTCCCCTGACGTTCAGTTCCCTCACCCACACGCCGACACGCACGTCCATGTTCGCCGCCGGACATCGTCCCGGCGCCACGGCCGACGTGACGCCCGGACCGGACGGTCCGCTGCAGATCAGCCACGTGGCCGACGCGAAGTGGGCGGATCTGCTGGCAGTCGCTCCGGCGAGCGCCGATATCATCGCGAAAATCGCCTGCGGCATCGCCGATGACCAGCTGACCAGCACCATACTCGCGTACGACAAGGGACCGAAGATCCTGTGCCCCGCCATGAACGTGCATATGTATGAAAACGCCGTGACGCAACGCAATCTCAATACCTGCCGTGAGCTCGGTTGGACGATTGTGGAGCCGGAAAGCGGCATGCTGGCCTGCGGCGACGCCGGCAAAGGGCGTATGGAGGAGCCGGCACGCATCGAAACGGCGGTGAAAGCGCTGCTGCTTGCGAATCGTCCGGACGGCGAGCTGCCGCTTAAGGGACTTGCCGTGCTCGTCACCGCCGGCCCGACGCAGGAGCCGCTTGATCCGGTGCGGTTCCTCACCAACCATTCCACCGGCAAGATGGGGTACGCTCTGGCCGAACAGGCACGCGATCTGGGCGCGCAGGTGACGCTTGTATCCGGTCCGGTGGCGTTGGACGCCCCGTATGGCGTGGATGTGGTCGATGTCACGACCGCACGGGATATGTTCGATGTGGTGACGAGCCGTTTCTCGGACACGGACATCACCGTCATGGCCGCGGCCGTCGGCGATTTCCGTACGGTCGAGCAGGCCCGGGACAAGATCAAGAAGAACGGGCGCAGCGGCATCGAGCTCGAGCTCACGTCGAATCCGGATATTCTGGCTTGGGCCGGCGAGCATAAGCGGCCGGACCAGACATTGTGCGGATTCGCCATGGAGACGCGCGACCTTGAGGCCAACGCGGCGAAGAAGCTTAACGGCAAGCATTGCGACATGCTGGTGGCCAACAATCTGCGCACCCCCGGCGCCGGTTTCGCAGCGGACACGAACGTGGTGACGGTGCTGACGCCGGGCGAAACCGCAGACAGGCCAAGCATCGAACGATGGAGCAAGATGGGCAAGGACGCACTTGCGAAACGTATTCTTGTCAAGCTCGCAGCCATGCGTGCGGACGGCGAACGGCGCTAACCGCAGCATTTTCGAATCGCAATAACCGTATCAATCGCAATAATCGCAATATTTCAACGGAACTTCCGCAAAACGCGAAGGAGAACGCAACATGCTTCTGATGGCTGTGGATATCGGCAACACGAACGTCGTGATCGGTTTCATCGACGATGGGCGCATCGCGGGCACGTACCGCATCACCACGAAGGCGAACCACACGTCCGACGAATACGGGCTGATGATCACGCAGTTCCTGGCTTTGAGCGGCTACAAGCCGGCGGATGTCGATGATGTGATCATTTCGTCCGTGGTGCCGAAGGTCATGCATTCGTTCCGTGCGAGCATCGTGAAGTTCCTCGACATCGATCCGATGATCGTGGGACCGGGCATCAAAACGGGACTCAACATCCGCATGGACAATCCGCAGAACATGGGCGCGGACTGCATCGCCGACTGCGCGGGCGCGTATTACGAGTATGGCGGGCCGATTCTGGTGGCTGATTTCGGCACGGCCACCACGTTCAACTACGTCACCGCGGACGCGTCGGTGATTTCCGGACTGATCACCACCGGTATCCGCACCGCCGCGGCCGCACTGTGGGAAGGGACGGCGCAGCTGCCGGAAGTGGAGATCACCCGTCCGAAGTCGATTCTGGCGAAGTCCACGAAACCGGCCATGCAGGCGGGCCTGTACTACAACTTCCTCGGCGGCATCGAACGCACGATCGCGCAGTTCCATAAGGAGATCGACGAGGATTTCCGTGTGGTGGCGACGGGCGGATTGAGCCGCGTGTTCGCCGACGACACGAACATGATCGACATTTACGATCCGGACCTGATTTTCAAGGGCATGCGGCACATCTACGACCGAAACGTCCGCTGATTCAAGAGCCAGCGACGCGAACCGGCGATCATAGCCCGGCAATCTGAAAACCGACGGCCTGCGGATAATGCGCTATCCGCAGGCCGCAATCGATTAAACCAATTACACAGACGCTATTGGATGGTGAAGCCCTGGTTGGCTCCGTATTCTTTCAGGTCCTTCTGCCATAGGGCTATGCCGCCCTTAAGTTTGATGCGGTCGGACGATTCGGTGTTCTTCAACGCATCGCCGATGTTGGAGGTGTCGGAGACCTGACCGCCTGCGGCGATGATGTTGAGCCTGTTCTGCTCTTTGCGCAGCAGGCTCGACCATTTGTAGGCCTTGCCCACCGTGGACCGGAAGTCGCTGCGCGCATACACTTCGAACGGCAGATACTGGTATCCGGTCGACACGTTCTCCGCGGCCTGGGACAGCACGCGGTTGTATTCCTGCCCGCCGAAATAGGGCACTTCGATGCCACGGTCGTCGGTCACCGTGGTCTTGCTGAGGAATTTCGAATCGGATAGGGTGTTTTTGTCGGCTGGGAACGCGCCGCCATCCACGCGGGTTGTGATGCCTTTGGCATTGTGGCAGGCGTATTCGATGAAACGGTATGAGGCTTCGGGTTTGCGGGAACGTTGCAGCACGGCAAGGGCCGAACCGCCGTTTTCCGATGTGGTGGCCTTGCCGTCGGGCGTCGGCATCTGGGCCACGCGCCACAGGCCGGCCGCGCCGGGAATGTCGGACATGAGCAGCGAAGGCAGCCATGCGCCGGAGAACAGCGAGGCGACTTTGCCTTGTCCCACGGCCGATTTCCATCGATCCGACCATGACGTGAGGTTTGTTGCCACCAAACCCTCATCGATCATCTTCTGCCAGAATTCGGTGAATTCGCGGGTGCCTTTATCTTCGGTGAGTCTGATGGTCACGTTCTTGCCATCGTTGGACGTGGAGAATGGGCGTCCGCCGGCGAGCCAGATCATCGTGTCGTAGAAGCTGGCGTCGCCGGAATCGGCGGTGATGTACACGCCGATTTTCTTGAGTTTTTTGGCGGCCTCGTAGTAGTCGTCCCATGTGCGGATCTTGGACGCGTCCACGCCAACCTGTTCGAACACGCTGTTGTTATAGAAGAAGGCCATCGGGCCGGAGTCCATGGGAAGCCCGTACACCCGTCCGTTGAGCTGCACCGACGCCCAGGTGCCGGGCGTGTAGAAATCGGCATAGCCTTCGGTTCTGCCGGTGATGGGCACGAGCTGGCTGCTGACCGCGTACTGGCGCAATGCGTAATATTCCAGCTGCACCACGTCGGGAATGCCATAACCGTCTTGGATGGCGTTGTTGAGTTTGTCGTAACCGCTGGTGTTCTTCCAAACCACGTGGATGTCGGGATTGTCTTTTTCGAAGCCGGCGATGACCTGTTTCATGCTCGGCTCCCACGACCATACGGTGATCTGTGTGCGTGTGTCCGTATTGGCCCCGCATGCGGCGGCGCTGGCCGCCATGACGCCCGCGCAGCAGATGGCGGTGAGCTGCTTCACCAGTTTCGCCGATTTCAGCACCACGCCCACGGACCTCCGTTTTGTATTTCGCCTGCGATTACCACCATAAGATTATACGGGTCATGCGGAAGCCACGCACAAGCCTGGAAAGGCTCCCCATATCCACCCAAATACGCCGAATGCGGAAGAACCGCTCCGGAAGCGAACTTCCAAAGCGGTTCCCTGCGATATCGCATCGGCGGCTAAGCCGGTACGCAATCAAGCTTCGATGCCGAGCTTGGCGCGTTCCTTCTTGGAATACATGAAGGCCGGCAGCTGACGGCCCTGCTTGAGCCAGGCATGGTATTCGGCGGTGGCCGCGAACTCCACATCGGACGCGGAGTTCAGGCAGGTTTCCACGGAATCCTGGATGACGCCGATGATGAAGCCGACGCCCACCACCTGCATGGCGATGTCGTTGCTGATGCCGAACAGCGAGCAGGCCATCGGGATGAGCAGCAGCGAGCCGCCTGCCACGCCGGACGCGCCGCATGCGCCGAGCGCGGAGACCACGGACAGCAGGATGGCCGCCGGCAGGGAGATCTGGATGCCGAGCGTGTTGGCGGCAGCCATGGCCATGATGGTGATGGTGATGGCCGCGCCGTTCATGTTGATGGTGGCGCCCAGCGGAATGGACACGGAGTACATGTCCTTGTCAAGCCCGAGCTTCTCGCACAGCTGCATGTTGACGGGGATGTTCGCAGCGGAGGAGCGGGTGAAGAACGCGGTCAGGCCGGATTCCTTGAAGCAGCGGTAGACCAGCGGGTACGGGTTGCGGCGCAGGAAGATGAAGATGACGAGCGGGCCGAACACGAGCACCATGAGCAGCATGGTGCCGACGAGCAGGAGCAGCAGGCTGCCGTACTTGGTGAACGCGGACAGGCCGTTGTCGGCCACGTTGGTGAACACGAGGCCCATGATGCCGAACGGGGCGAGGTTGATGACCCAGCGGATCACCTGGGACACGGCGTCGGCCACGTTGGCCATGAACGCTTTGGAGCTTTCGTTGGCGATGGACTTCATGGCGAGTCCGAACAGGCAGGCCCACATCAGGATGCAGATGTAGTTGCCATCGATGATGGCCTGGATCGGATTGGCCACGATGTTGGTCAGCAGCGTCTGGATGACTTCGGAAAGGCCTTGCGGCACCACGTCGGCTTTGGCGGCCTTGCCCAAGGACAGGGTCTGCGGGAATAGACGGGAGGTCAGCACGGCCACGACCGCTGCCAGGAACGTGGTGAACAGGTACAGGAACAGCACGGTGCCGAAACGGCGGTCGAGTTTCGACGTGCCCTGCGCAAGGGCGCTGGCCACCAGTACGAACACCAGAATCGGTGCCGCGGCCTTCAACGCGGCCACGAACAGGGTGCCGAATTCGCCGATCCAGGTCACGTGGGGCATGGTCAATGCCAGCACGGTGCCGATGATCAGGCCGACGATGATACGGACGATCAGCGATGCGCCGTTGTAGATGTCGGCGACGCCGCGGACGGCTTTCGAGATTTTACCCATGGTTCTCTCTTACTCTCGTGATGCCGGAAACGCTCCGGCAAGTCAACAGAACGCCATGATAATCGGGCGTGTCGGGCGAGATAGGGGAATGTCCAAAATCGTGGGTTTCTATAAGCCCGCGCCCAACGGCACATGCGATACGAATCGACGTGGCTCGCCGTTGAGCGGGTCATCGAATCGCAGTTCGCGCGCCACCAATTCCAAGGGTTGCGAGAAGTCGTCGTACGCGCGCTGCACGATGTCCGGGTAGAAATCGTCGCCCAATATCGCCAGTCCGAGCGAATTCATATGCACGCGCAACTGGTGCGTCTTGCCGGTTTTCGGATGCAGCGTGTAATTCACGTACGGTCTGCCGGCAACGAAGCGGATGCCGCTTCCCTGTTCGATCAGCGTTTCCGCGTTGGGCACGTCGGCGCTTTCGTACGCCTGCAATCGTCCGCGATCCTTGTTGATATGCGACCTGCGTACCAGCGGAAACGGCAGGTGCCGGTTGATGCGCACCGCCGTTCCATATCGCGGCCGCTGCGTCGGGGCGAGCGGTGCCAGGCATTCGTAGGTTTTGACGGTTTTGCGATTTTGGAACAGCATCTGGTACGCGCCTCGCGCAGACGGATTACGTACGAACACGACGACGCCTGCGGTCAGTCGGTCCAAACGGTGCGCCGGCGTGATGTTCGGCTCGTCGTACCGCTCGCACAACCGGACCAGCGCGGTTTCGCGATACCACATGCCGCGTGGCGTGGTGGCGAGGAAATGCGGCTTGTCGATGACGATGATGTTCTCGTCCTCGTACAGAACCTCATATTCGAAGGGAATATGAGGTTCCTCGAGCACGTAACGGTGCCCGCGCCCGGCATTCGGTCCGTCCTTTGATCCGTTGCCCAGTGCGCTATTCAACGGTGACTGACTTGGCGAGGTTGCGCGGCTTGTCCACGTCGTAGTTCTTGAGCTTGGCCATGTCCATGGCGAACAGCTGCAGCGGCACCACGTCCACCAGCGGGCTCATCAGCGTCGGGCATGCGGGACGCCAGAACACCACGTCGGCGTAACGCTCCACATCCGGATCGTTCTCCTCGGCCACGGCGATGATGTAGGCGCCGCGGGCCTTGACCTCCTCGATACCGGAGATGACTTTGGCGTGCAGCACGTTGCGTCCGCGCGCGGGCGGCACGATGAACACGACCGGCTCGCCCTCGTCGACCAGCGCGATCGGACCATGCTTGAGCTCTCCCGCGGCGAAGCCCTCGGTGAAGGTGTAGGCGATCTCCTTGAGCTTCAGCGCGCCTTCCATGGCGACCGGATACCCCACATGACGTCCGAGGAACAGGAAGGACTTCGCGTCCACCATCTGCTTGGCGGCCTCCTGCACGGTCTTGGTCTGGGTGTCGAGGACCCACTGGATCTTGCGGGGCATGTCCTTCAGAGAGTCCAAAGTCTGGGCGATTTCGTCTCGATACATGGCACCCTTGACTTGGGCCAGATACAGGCCGAGCACGTATGCGGCGGTGATCTGCGCCACGAACGCCTTGGTGGAGGCGACCGCCACTTCCGGACCGGCGTGGGTGTAGAGCACCGCGTCAGATTCGCGTGGGATGGACGCGCCCTGCGTGTTGCAGATGGCCAATACCTTGGAGCCCTGTTCACGCGCGTGGCGCAACGCCATCAGCGTGTCCATGGTCTCGCCGGACTGCGAAATGGCCACCACCAACGTTCGGGGGGTGAGGATCGGGTCACGGTAGCGGAATTCGTGGGCGAGTTCCACTTCTACCGGAATGCGCACCCAATGCTCGATGGCGTATTTGGCCACCATGCCCGCGTACGCGGCCGTGCCGCAGGCGATGACGATGATCTTGTCGATGGCTTTGAAATCATGCTCGTCGATGCGCACCTCATCGAGGTTGATGTTGCCGTTCTCGTCGAGACGCCCCAGCAGAGTGCGCTGCACGGCGGCCGGATCCTCATGGATCTCCTTGTCCATGAAGGAGTCCCAACCGCCCTTTTCGGCGGCGGACGCATCCCAATCCACGGTGTAGGTCTTCGGATGTTCCACGATGTTGCCCATGAAGTCGGAGACGACCACCTTGTCGGCGGAGACCATCACGGCCTGGTCCTGGTCGATCTCCATGGCACGCTTGGTGTAGGCCACGAACGCGGCAACGTCGGAGCCAAGGAAGTTCTCCCCGTCGCCGAGGCCCACCACGAGCGGCGAATCGTGACGGGCGCCAACCACGATGTCCGGCTGTCGCACGTCCGTGGCGAGAATGGTGAACGCGCCTTCCAGCATGCGGGCCAGACGGCGGATGGCCTTGAACAGGTCAGGCTTACCGGTTTCCTCGATGATCTTGTCGCTGATTTTGCCCAGCAGTTTCGCCGCGACCTCGGTATCGGTTTCGGAGACGAAACGATAGCCCTCCGTCTGCAGGTCGAGACGAAGCTGGGAAGCGTTTTCGATGATGCCGTTGTGGATGATGGCGACCTTGCCGTCACGCGACGTGTGCGGATGCGCGTTAGTGTCGTTCGGCACGCCGTTCGTAGCCCAACGCGTATGGCCGATGCCCACGGTGGCGTCCGGCATCGGATCACGTTCGATGTCCTGCACCAGGTTGGCCAGACGTCCGGCCTTCTTACGCACCGCCACATGGTCCATGCCGGGCGCGGTCAACGCCACACCGGCCGAATCATATCCACGGTATTCCAATCGCTGAAGACCCTGGAGGCAGACCTCCAAGGGTTTGCCGCACGCGGTCCGAACATTTCCTGCATATCCTACGATTCCACACATAGCTCCTTAGCCTATCGGGTAAGGATGTCAATCATGAAACCAAGCCGCGCGTCCTTACAAATCTTTGCCATATATGCGAAATCCCACTCCCCCAGGGAAATCGTGCGAACCAGTGGCGCACGCAACGCGCCCATCGTCGGCGGCAAAAAGAAAACCCAACCCACCGGACGTCTGCGGACGCTTGACGTCAGTGGATTGGGAATTTACGGCAGTACGACAGCCTTACTTGCTACAGGACGTGCTGCAAGAAGTCCTTAAACCTCGACTCCTTCGGATGGTCGATGATCTCCGGTCCGCCCTGTTCGACGACCACGCCACCGTCCATGAAGACGATCTGGTCGGCGACCTCGCGGGCGAACCCGATCTCATGGGTGACGACCACCATGGTCATGCCTTCCTTGGCGAGGTCGAGCATGACGTTGAGCACTTCGCCGACCAGTTCCGGATCAAGCGCGGATGTCGGCTCGTCAAACAGCATGATCTCCGGCTTCATGGCAAGCGCGCGTGCGATGGCCACGCGCTGCTGCTGACCGCCGGAAAGCTGCGCCGGATAATAATCGAGGCGCTCCCCCATGCCGACGCGGTTCAGCTCCTCGATGGCGAGCTTGCGAGCTTCCTGCTTGTCCATGTGCTTGACGTGGACAGGAGCCTCCATGACGTTTTCAAGAGCCGTCATGTGCGGGAACAGGTTGAAGCGCTGGAACACCATGCCCAGTTTGGAACGCTGTTCGGCCACTTCCTTGTCGTTCAGGGTCTGCAGCACGCGTTCGCCGCCCTTGTCGACGTATTTGTAGCCGATCATCTCGCCGTCGACGTCGATCTCGCCGCCGGTCAGGGTCTCCAGCTGGTTGATCAGACGCAGGAACGTGGATTTGCCGGAGCCGGACGGACCGAGGATCACGGTGACGGTGCCCGGCATGACGGTCATGTCGATGCCTTTGAGCACATGCAGATTGCCGAAGGCCTTATGAACCTGCGTCGCCTTGACTGCAGGAACAATTTCGTTGGTTGTGATTTCGCTCATGGTCGTTCCCCTCACGCGGTCATTCCCGCGAACGTGGCTTCGTTCTGCTTGTCGATGTCATCCTTGGGCTCGCCGAAGGTCTTGCCTGGCAACGGCGTGCGCTTGCCGCGGGCGCCGGCCGGACGGGCGTCGAAGCCCTTGCCGAAGTGCTTTTCGAGTCGCGACTGGATGACCATCAGGATGGAGGTGATGACCAGGTACCAGATGCAGGCCACGATCAGCAGCGGAATCGGCTTGTACAGACGGGTCGCGATCGCCGTGGTGGCGAACTGCAGTTCCAGCGTGAACGGCACGGCGTTGACAAGCGACGTGGTCTTCAGCATGCCGATGAACTCGTTGCCGGTCGGCGGGATGATGATGCGCATGGCCTGCGGCAGCACGATGCGACGCATGATGAGCGTGCGCTTCATGCCGAGGGCCTTTGCGGCTTCCGTCTGCCCCGGATCGACGGCCTCGAGGCCGGCGCGCACGATTTCGGCCAGGTAGGCGGCTTCGTTCAGGGCCAAGCCCAGCCATGCGGCGTTGAACGCGGTGATGACAGACTGGGAGTCAATGCTCCAGAATTCGATTGAGGTGAACGGGATGCCCACGCCGATACGCGGCACCAGCACCGCGAACAGACCCCAGAAGACCAGCTGCGTGTACACAGGGGTTCCGCGGAAGAACCAGATGTAGAACCAGCTCACGCCGCGTAGCACCGGGTTGATGGATTTGCGCATGACCGCCAGAATGACCGCCAGAATGATGGCGATGACCATCGAGATGACGGTCAGCAGCAGCGTGTACTTGATGCCTTCCAGTACGTTCTCGTTGAACAGGTATTTCCAGACCACATTCCATTCGAAACGCGGATTGGTGACCAAAGCCTGCACCAGCATCGCGGCGAAGAGCGCGACGATGATGGCCGCCACGATCGGACCCGTACGCTTGACAGGCAAGGCTTTAATGCGATTGGGAATATCGAGGCCGTCGCCGTCGACTTGTTTCTTCGCCATGATGCTGTTTCCTTTTTCTATCTATCTGATGAGATCAGTTGAGGTCGGTCGGATTGATCTCAGCCTTGTCGAGAGCGCCGGACTCGACGCCCCAATGCTTGAGGATCTTCATGTACGTGCCGTCATCCATCAGCTTCTGCACGGCCTTCTGCACGGCCTCGTCGAGCTGCTGGTCGCCCTTCTTGATGGCGATGCCCTGCTTGGCCACGCCTTCAACGTCGCCCAAGGCTTCAAGCTGTCCGTCGGTCTGGGAGATGGCATAGCCGGCGACCGGCGAATCGGCATAGAACGCATCGGCCTTGCCCGTAGCCACTGCGGTGGCCGCTTCGGCCTGACGCTTGTACGACATCACCTCGGCCTTGTTATCGGCCTCGCATCCTTTGGCGATGGTGTTGGCTTCCTCTTCCTGCACGGTGCCGGTCTGCACCGCGATCTTCGCGCCACACATGTCGGAAGTGTCAAGCTTCTTCGGATTGCCCTTCTGCACGGCCCACGTGGAACCTGCACGGTAGTAGCTCACGAAATCCACGGACTGCATACGCTCCTCGGTGATGGTCATGGCGGTAATGCCCAGATCATACTTGGAGCCAATGGAAGGAATGATGGTGTCGAACATGGAAGACACGATGTTCGGCTTCAAACCAAGCGTCTTGGCGATGGCCTTGGTCATGTCGATATCATAGCCGACCGGAGTCTTGCCGTCTTCGGCATAGAATTCAGCCGGAGCGTACGAAAGCTCCATACCGGCGGAAAGCTCGCCGTCCTTCACCAGATCGCCGGACGGAACCAGCTTGGCCAGCTCGTCATCCTTTTCAATGGTGCTGACATCGTAACCGGTGGTAGTGTTCGACGAATCCGACGAATCACCGGATTTGGACGCATCGGAGGTGCCGCAAGCGGCAGTGGAAAACAACATCGCCGCGCTCAACGCAAGCGCCACAACGGACTTGATCTTCAAAGACATGATACGCATATCCTTCTTCTTATCTCTTCATTGCCATACCGAAAATCTCAACGCCATTCGGTTGCAGAGAACCTCAGTATCTCAAATAGGCACGATAAGAGCGCAATGCTACATGTACGTTACGTTGCGCAAAACTTACGTACCAGCCAAGAATCGCGCAATGAGCTCCGTCAAATCACGGAAGATCCATATACGAAAAAACGGAAGACACGCGGATTTGGTCCGCATGCCTTCCGTCATATCGGCATCACAGTATCGCCGTGTGCGATGCCTGCCTTACGTCTGATCGTTCAGCCGAGGTCAGTCGGATTGATTTCGGCTTTGTCAATCGATCCATTCTCCACGCCCCAATGCTTGAGGATCTTCATATACGTGCCATCATCCATGAGCTTCTGCAGTGCGGCCTGCACCGCCTTCGCGATATCAACTTCGAAGCCGACCGGGGTCTTGCCGTCCTCCGCAAGGAATTCGGCAGGAGCGTACGACGTGTCCATACCGATGGTGAGCTTGCCGTCCTTCGTCACATAGTCGGGCAACAGTTTGGCAATGTCATCGTCTTTCTGCACCGACGAAACGTCATATCCCGTCAGCTCGCTCGATTTCGAACCGCTATCGGACGAAGCCGCATCGTCGCTTCCATCACTGGTACCGCATGCCGCTCCAGCAAACAGCATCGCAACGCTCAGCGCACACGCGGCAGCCGCCTTCAGACTTTTCTTCGCTTCCATATCCTTTTCTCCTATGTCTCGCTCGATCTATTCGACCGAATCTGAACCATACACTAGAGAGGGCAAGCTACAAAAAGATTACGACCACCGCTTTATGTCAGTATGTGAAACCGGAA
>ERZ827450.905-NODE-905-length-36311-cov-3.660580_pt1 | contig 36311 bp, 30 predicted proteins | sample MGYA00519773_ERZ827450 | MGnify/ENA primary metagenome ERZ827450 (study PRJEB31778, sample SAMEA3449306) | human gut metagenome | biome: human gut; feature: human-associated habitat; material: faeces | place: United Kingdom | collected 2010/2012 ...
CTATGTAGGGCGCCACCACAAAAAATGCGCCGGGGGCATTGTGCTTTTTCAGTGCGTCCAGAATAGCAGGCATGTTCCCGTTTTCATAGCCGCAGTCAAAGGTCAGGTAAATCACCTTATCATCGCCATTACCAATAAAATATGTATTATATTTCCGCAATTCTTCCGGTGTGGCATTTCCGGTTGGCTGTGTCCCCGATTCACCAAATCCAAGTCCCCAGTTCTCTGTTGTAGATGCCACTGCATTTACTCCCAGTAAGCCGCCATTCTGCCAGCTTTTTACCAGCACTGCACTCCCACGGCCTGCGCAAAATACCAATGCCAGCATTACCGCCACTGCCAGTATCCTTTTCCATTTTTTCATAAAAAAAGCCTCATATACTCTTTCTAAAGTATATGAGACTTCTTTTATCTCATGCTTTTCATTTTAGTTCTTTCAGTCATTTACTCTACTGCCTTGAATGCTTCCTCTAAGTCTTCAATAATATCGTCGATATTTTCTGTTCCGATAGAAAGGCGGATGGTATTCGGTTTGATTCCCTGCTCTTCTAATTCTTCTGCACTAAGCTGGGAATGCGTGGTTGATGCTGGATGAATCACCAGGGATTTCACATCCGCCACGTTGGCCAGCAGGGAAAACAGCTCCAGATGATCGATAAAGGCCTGAGCTTCTTTTTCTTCCCCCTTGATCTCAAAGGTGAAAATAGAAGCGGCGCCCTTGGGAAAATATTTCTCGTAAAGCTTATGGTCCGGGTGGCCGCTTAATGACGGATGGTTTACCCGCTCCACCTGGGGATGGCGGCTGAGAAACTCTACCACCCGCAAGGTGTTCTCGACGTGGCGCTCCAGTCTAAGGGAAAGGGTCTCGAGCCCTTGCAGCAGCAGAAAGGCGTTAAAGGGGGAAATCGACGCCCCGGTATCCCGCAGGAGGATCGCCCGGATATAGGCGGCGAAGGCAGCCTTGCCCGCGGCATTGGTAAAGGAAACACCATGATAGCTGGGATTCGGCTGGGTGAACTGCGGAAACCTTCCGGAGGCCTCCCAGTCGAAGGTGCCGCCGTCTACGATGACGCCGCCCAGGGAGGTGCCGTGTCCGCCGATAAATTTGGTAGCCGAGTGAACCACAATATCCGCGCCATGCTCAATGGGCCGGATCAGATAGGGGGTGCCGAAGGTGTTATCGATGATCAGGGGAATTTGATGCTTATGGGCGAGCTGGGCCAGCGCCTCGATGTCCGGGATATCGGAGTTAGGATTCCCCAGAGTTTCCAAATAAATCGCCTTGGTTTCCGGGCGGACAGCCTTTTTCACCTGGTCCAGATCATGGATGTTCACGAAGGTGGTATCCACGCCGAAGGCCTTCAGGGTAGTGTTCAGCAGGTTGTAGGTGCCGCCGTAAATGGTATTCTGGGAAACGATATGGTCGCCTGACCTGGCTACAGCCTCGATAGCATAGGTGATGGCCGCCGCGCCGGAGGCTACCGCCAGGCCGGCCGCGCCGTTTTCCAGGGCGGCGACCCGGTTCTCCAGCACCTCTTGAGTGGAGTTGGTAAGCCTGCCGTAAATATTGCCGCCCTCCGCCAAGCCAAACCGGGCGGCCGCCTGGGCGCAATCCTGGAATACGTAGGAGGTGGTCTGATAAATCGGCACCGCTCTTGCGCCGGTGGCTGGGTCGGGCGCTTCCTGCCCTACATGAAGCTGAAGGGTTTCAAATTTATAATTTTTGTTCGCCATGATGGAACTTCCTTTCTTAAATAGAAATATGGACGGGTTACTTCCCTTTGCACATTCGCCCATTGCGGAAATTCCTTCTCAGCAGCGCTTCAAACCGCTTGCTCATTATGATCATCCTTATAAACCTATTTATTCAGTGGGTTTATAGGTATCCTACACCTATTTACCAGTTCTGTCAATAGTTTTTTTCCAAAAGCGGAGAGAAAGCCGGCAGGACAGGCTTAAAAAAGGGTAGTTTTAAAATTCCGGAATATCATTGCTTGAAAAAAGCGGCGGTCGGGGCCTTAATCAAATTAGACAGGGAGGGTCCTGATAAAAATTCCCGGCTTTCGCCCAGGTTTCTGGACAAGGCCGGGAATTTTTCTTGGGGCGGTCGATCGCGAAAAAACAGGACAACCAAAAAACTTTAAAAATAGTACCGGCATCCGCCTTAAAAATGCCATTCGCAGGGAACCTTTTCCGGATCCTGGTAATTGAAGTACAAAATTCCTTCCCGATGGCCCAGGCGTTCTGCGTTGGTGCGTTCGCCCTGGGCTACGCGGGAAACCAGCTCCAGCAGATCGTCTGACAGATCATCCAAAGACCGGTCCCCCGTCAGCGCCGGCGCGGCGCAAAAGTCGATATCATCCTTCATGCGCTCGTAGGTGCGGGGGTTTCCGGTTACTTTGATCACCGGACTCACGGGAGTGCCTACCACATGGCCCCGGCCGGTGACCAAAAACACAATATGGGCGCCGCAGGCGATCAGATCCAGCATATCCGACGGATCCGCGGCCTCGTGGTGAGCCGGCTCCAGCTTTTCATCGGGAGTGGTGTCCAGCAGGTACAGGCCTGGCTTTTTCGGCGCCTGGGCGATTTTCAGCACGCCTCGGATGGGCCTGGTTCCGCTTTTTACCATCGCCCCCATACTCTTTTCCTCAATGGTGGTTAGACCGCCGTCCATATTTCCAGGGGCAATAGAGAAGTGGCCGTATTTGACGCAGAACTCCATGGTTTTGTCGTAGGCCCGGCGGATGTCATCCGCAACCCTGGGCGTCGCCGCCCGCGCCGCCAAGTATTCCTTTAAGCCCAGGCCTTCGCACAGCTCCTCAAAAATAGCGGTTCCTCCGGCATCCACGAGCCGGTCGAATACCCGGCCTATCAGGGCGTTGCCCGCCAGCCCGGATGTGAAATCAGAGCCTCCGCATTCGCCGGCCAGCACCAGCTCAGAAAGATACATGGGCTCCCGCGGCGTGGCTTCCAGCTTTTTCAGCAGCTCACGGACAATCTCCAGGCCCTTGTCGTAGCCTTTGACGCTGCCGCCGGCCTCCTGCTGGTAAAACCATTGGGATTCCCGGCCTCTCTGCCGGGCGAATTCCGCGATTTTCTGAGGCTTGGTGTATTCGCAGCCATGGCCGATCGCTAAAACCGCGCCTACGTTGGGATGAGTGGAGAACCGGAGCAGCCGGCGAATATCCGCTTGGTTATCCAGGCAGGAGGAGGTTCCCACAGCCTCTACATCCTGGCCTAACTCCTGAAAATGCCTGGCGATCCGCTCGCTCAGCGCCCGGCAGCATTCCACCGTATAGATTACCAGCACCTTATTCCGAATTCCCTTGGAACCGTCGGCCCGGACATAACCCTGGCATAACAGCTTATCCTTCATGGCGCGCCTCCTCCGTTTCCTCGTAGTCATATACGGCGTATTCCATATCCGATAAGATCATGGTTTTGGTATCCATTTTCGCAGAGGTCATATCATACTCGCTTCGGACATTATGCAGATGAACCCAAGCCCCTTTGGGGATATCCTGGGTCGCGACGGCGATTTTTACGCCGTATTTAATGATAAACTCTCCGGGCTTTATATCCCGCAAAGCGATTTTGTGTCCATAGGGTATCTCTTGCAAGGCCTCTATGTTTTTTCCCTGAGGTCCGATGTCCCCGGTGACGCTCACGCTTCCCGCCGGGATATCCCCTAACGCGGTGGCTACATTATCCTGGGCGCTTACCTGATAACACGCCTGCTGTTCAAATTTCATCCGGCTTTCCCCTCTTTCTGCCATCCCCTGAAAACGGTGCTTCAGATTTAGGCATAATTTGGTTTTTTATTCCTCTCACGCTATTAAAAATAGTAACCATTAACAAAGCGGAAGTCAAGCCGCCAAGCGTTTTCTATAAATTCCAAATTGGCGCGCATAAATTCCAATATGGAATTTATCTTTCCGGTTCATACAGGCTTTCAACTGGTCCGAAAAAGCCTGCAGCGCGGCCTTCCGCTAGGCTTATGATGCCATCGATCTAATAGGAAAAATAACTGTTTGGAAATCGGGATCCGGCCAAAGCTAACGAAGCGGTAATACGTGCGGCCGGAAAGAAGCCTTTGCTGAGCTTGCACTGCGTAAAGGATAGCTGTTTTCAGCGGGAGTGTAAAATTCAATAAAAGAAAAACCCCCGAACGCGGCTTACGCGTCGGGGCTTCAGCTGAAAAGAACCGTAAAAATCGGTGTTTTCAGCGCAGGAACAAAAACAAAGCGCACCCACAAGAGTGAGTGCGCGGTCTGTCTGCGGCAGTCAGCCGCTGGGATGCGTTGAAAAAAAGATACCCGCCCTGAAACGCGGGCACAAAAGCCAAAAATAGAAAAAACCTGCGGCGCGTGAATTGCTCACCGCAGGCCTGGGAAGTATTGATAAAAAGATACCCGCTTAAAACGCGGGCACAAAAGCCAAAAATAGAAAAACCTGCGGTGCGCGAATTGCTCACCGCAGGTGTGGTCGGAGTGAAGGGATTCGAACCCCCGGCATCCTGCTCCCAAAGCAGGCGCGCTACCAACTGCGCTACACCCCGGTTTTAAAATGCTTACGGCTAAAATAGTTCCTGCACACGGAGAAGCCTTGGCACGTTTGTATCTGAAACAGATGCTTTAGTCAAGCCGCCGCGAAAACTACTTTTTCTAAAAAAGACGGCGAAGGAATGTAAAAAGAACTTCTTACAGCAGGCTGATTAGCCGAAACAGCCTTTTTATTATATGCAATTCCGGCGAAATTGTCAAGAGATAGGCATAAATCCTAGGGATTTCATTGACTTTTTGCCCGGGCTGGATTACTATTATATGGTATCGAAAAATTAAGTTTAGGGGGAACTTCCTTATGATGCCCAACAGTGAAAAAACCATGGAAAAAGTCGTTGGCCTTTGTAAAAATCGCGGCTTTGTTTATTCTGGTTCCGAAATATACGGCGGCCTTTCCAATACCTGGGATTACGGCCCGTTAGGCGTAGAGTTCAAAAATAATGTGAAGAATGCCTGGCACAAAAAGTTTGTCCAGGAGAATCCTTATAACGTGGCTCTGGATTCCGCTATTTTGATGAATCCGCAGGTATGGGTAGCCTCGGGCCATGTAGGAGGCTTTTCCGACCCGCTGATGGACTGTAAGGACTGTAAAACCCGCCACCGCGCGGATAAGCTGATCGAGGACGCCGGCGGCGACGCCAACGGTATGACCTTTGAGCAGATGAGCGATTACATCAAGGAGCACGGCATTACCTGTCCGGAATGCGGCTCCGCTAACTTTACCGATATCCGTAAATTCAACCTGATGTTCAAGACCTTTCAGGGAGTGACCGAGGATGCGAAAAACGAAATTTTCCTGCGTCCGGAAACTGCCCAGGGCATCTTCGTAAACTTTGCCAATATCCAGCGCACTACCAGAAGAAAGCTTCCTTTCGGCGTCTGCCAGATCGGAAAATCCTTCCGCAATGAGATTACTCCGGGAAACTTCACCTTCCGCACCAGGGAATTCGAACAGATGGAGCTGGAGTTTTTCTGTAAGCCGGATACGGACTTGGAATGGTTCTACTATTGGAAGGATTACTGCAAAAACTGGCTGCTGTCCTTGGGAATCAAGGAAGAAAACATGCGGCTGAGAGACCATGAGAAGGAAGAACTATCCTTCTATTCAAAAGCTACTACGGATATTGAGTATCTGTTCCCCTTCGGATGGGGTGAGCTTTGGGGGATCGCCGACCGGACTAATTACGATTTGAAGCAGCATCAGGATCATTCCGGAAAGAGCCTGGAGTATTTTGATCCTTCTGATAATACCCGTTATATCCCCTATGTGGTAGAACCCTCACTGGGCGCTGACCGTGTAGCGCTGGCGTTTTTGTGCGAGGCCTATGATGAGGAAGAGGTTGGAGAGAAGGATACCCGTGTGGTTATGCATCTTCATCCGGCGCTGGCGCCGTATAAATGCGCGGTGCTGCCCTTATCTAAGAAGCTGAACGAAAACGCTGAAAAGGTCTATCATATGCTGCAGAAGCGGTTTATGGTGGAATACGACGATGCAGGCTCTATCGGCAAACGGTACCGCCGCCAGGATGAAATTGGTACGCCCTTCTGCCTGACCTATGACTTCGATTCTGAAACTGACGGCTGTGTTACTGTCCGGGATCGGGATACTATGGCGCAGGAGCGCGTTGCCATCGATAAGCTGGCAGAATACATTGAGGCCAAGCTGGAATTTTAAAGCCTGCTTCTGCCCCTTTATGATGGAAAAAGCCTATCCGTACAACGGATAGGCTTTTTATAGCTGGCCCTGGAGCATCAAGGCTTGTCCGGACGGTAGACGGACTAAGGCGTTACTGTATCCGCGGACTCCATAACGAGCATGATGAGATCCCTTAATCTGAAAGCGCCATTTCCAGGTATACCATATCAATCAGCCGCTTCCCGCCTTCAAAAATCGGATGGTCGTAGTGATCCAAAAAGAAATTGGGCACCCGGTGAGAAATCTGAAAACCGCATTTTTCATAGAAGGGGATTGTCAGCGGGCTGTCGCCTGTGCCAACCAAAAGCCTGTCGCAGCGCCCTCGGTAATGGCGGCAGATAAACTCCACCATCCTTTTCCCATAGCCCTGGTTTTGCGCCTCGGGGACTGTGGCTAAGTTTTTAATCTCAAACACCCGGTTTTCCTCCTGGGTGACTACGCACACGGTTTTAAGCTCCGGGTCCATGAGGGCGAACAGCTCCCCACGGTCCAAATACCGGTTGATCATGGCTTCCTGCTCATCCGCCAACAGCAGAAGCGGTAAATAATTTCTTTTATGGTTTTGGATATTTAGAATCTCCATCAGCGCACCTATGACAAATTAAAAACTAATTAATACTAATAGTAATATATATCATATTTAAAACAAAATTTTCTAGAGTTTTCTCAGGAACCCGAGCCAAAATATAAGCAAGCCCGGCGAATAAAAAACGAAAGAAACTGGGAACCGCCGGTATGGTACGGGGAAGCAAGCTAAAACAGCCTGGAGGCAGGCCGGGCATTTGGCGCGTTGGGCCAGGCTGCCGGGCAATTATTTTTTAAGCGCGGGGGTCCGCGCCAGCGGTTGGGGAACCGGAGGCGCTAAAAACCAGCGTGATGAAAAGCTGGCCCTGCGTGGAGCTGGAGCTATGATAAAGCTTGATAAAAAGAAAGCTGCTGTGGTGTTTAGAATGTATTTTCATGAAGATTTGTAATAAATATTAATATTATTACAAATAGGATAATAGAATAGCAAAAACGCGGAAAGCCTCCTTTCCGCGCGTTAGGGCTCCATATTGCCGGAGGCATACATGATCACGGATAACGCGGCCAACGGGGCGGTTTCCGTTCGGAGAATCCGTTTTCCCAAAGTGACGGGCACGCCGCCCGCCTTCCGCGCGGCCTCAGCCTCAGGCAGCGAAAAGCCTCCTTCAGGACCGATCAATACGGAAACGGTTTTAGTTTTCTGAGTGATAAGCCGGGAAACACTCTCTCCGCCGCCCTCATAGCAAAATAAAAATACCTCGGCCTGAGCTGCCTGAATCAGTGCTTGGTGAAAATCCGCGGGAGGGCAGACCTGGGGGAGAATCCCCCGTCCGCACTGCTTGGCAGCTTCCACCGCGATTTTTTGCCAGCGATCCGTCTTTTTCTGGGAGGCTTTTCCATCCGGACGGGAAACGCACCGTTCCATCCGCACCGGAACGATCTGCGAAACGCCAAGCTCCACGGCTTTCTGGACGATCCAGTCCATTTTTTCTCCCTTGGGCAGCCCTTGGTATAAAATTACGGACAGGGACGGCTCATTTTCGCACTGGTGTTTGTCTATAATAGTAAGAGCGGCTTCCTCGGGAGAAAGCCGCTGAACAACGCATTGGTAATCAAATCCCTGGGTGTCGCATAGGGTTACAGTGTCGCCCGGCTTCATCCGCAGGGACCTGCACATGTGGGCGGCGTCGGGTCCGGTCAGTATCACCTGTCCGCCCGAGACCGATTCAACAAAAAATCTAGGCATTGACCTTGCAGCGCTCCATTTCTCTTACCCGGCGCTTCCGCAAAGTCAGCAGCCGGATCCGGTTATACCGCTGGATCGCCACAAAGGGCAGGTTGCCCAGCAGAATCAAAAAGCCGAAAATCAGCCCCAGCGGGAAGGGATTGAAAATCACCACGGGCACCGCGCAGAACGCGCACAGGGAATGATCCCATTCTCCCCGGCAGGTTTCCAGAAGGAAAGCGTCTAAATAATGGATGGAAAGATCCTCGGTATCCAGATGATCCTTAGAAAAGCCCTGTTTTCCCACATGGGTGGGAACGAGATCCTTCCAAAGCTTAATTTTCAAATACTTCACATACCACTTGCCGTTCTTTTCCCATTTGAACATCTGATAGCGCTTCCGACGGAAGTCGAACCAAGAGGGGCTTCCATAAACGCAGAGCACAAAAGCAACCACATGCCAAGCCCCCACGAAAGCGATGTTGTATAAAAGGATTTCCCAAAAATTCTTCATATCCGTCTCACCTAATTCCCATTGTAAAATGACAATTTTCTTACAAAATCCTTACAGCTATTGTACCTCAACTTTCATTGAAAAACAAGCCCTGTTGTGGTATTGTTAAACTAAACCTATGCGAAAACACATGGAAAATAGTACACAGAAAGAGATGACACATTCATGCGGGCAGAAATTTTATGCGTCGGAACGGAGCTTTTACTGGGGGACATTGTAAACACCAACGCTGCTTACATCGCCAAAGAGCTGGCCGCCATCGGCGTTAACGTATATCACCAGGCCGTAGTGGGGGACAACGCCCAAAGGCTTAGAGAGCAGCTGGAGCGGTCCTTCTCCCAGTGCGATTTGGTGGTGCTCACCGGAGGGCTGGGCCCTACCTACGACGATCTGACCAAGGAAACGGTGGCCGAGCTGTTCGGCCGGGAAATGGAGTTTAACCAGGAAGCCTACGACGGTATTCTCCGGCGTTTTCTCCACTCGGACCGGCAAATGACAGAAAATAACCGGAAGCAGGCTTACCTGCCGGTGGGGGCGGTTCCCCTGCAAAACCAAAACGGCACCGCGCCGGGGCTGATTTTGGAGGATGAAAGGGAGCACAGAACCGCGGTGCTTCTGCCCGGTCCGCCCAGAGAGATGGAGCCGATGTTTTCCAATCAGGTGGTGCCATATCTGAAAGAGAAAACCCATTCGACTCTGGTTTCCCACAGCATCCACATTTTCGGCCTGGGAGAATCCTATGTGGAATCCTGTCTTCACGATTTTATGGAGGAAAGCCGGAACCCCACCCTGGCGCCCTACGCCAAGGAGGGCGAGGTGCTGCTGCGGGTGACCGCCTCGGCCGGAAGCCGGGAAGAGGCCGACCGAATGATGGAGCCGGTGATCGAAAAGGTCAAGGAGCTCTTCGGCGACAACGTTTACGGCGTGGATATCGGGAGCCTCCAGGCGGCGCTGGTAGCGGAGCTTCAGAAAAAAGGGCTGAAGGCGGCCACGGCGGAAAGCTGTACCGGCGGACTGGTGTCCAAGCGGATTACCGAGGTGGCGGGCGCTTCCCAGGTGTTCGACTGCGGGATCTGCTCTTACGCCAACCAAATTAAGGAGCGGGTGCTGGGGGTCTCCCATGAAACCCTGGAAGCCCTGGGAGCGGTGTCCAGGGAAACCGCGGCTCAGATGGCGGCGGGCGTGAGAAAGCTGGCTCAGGCGGATATCGGCGTTTCCACCACCGGCATCGCCGGGCCGGACGGTGGAACGGACGAAAAGCCGGTAGGCCTGGTGTACGTGGGGGTGGACAGCGAAAATTATTCCACCGTCCTGGAGTGCAGGCTCTCCCGGGGCTACCGGGATGAGCGGGAGCTGATCCGCTATCTGGCGTCCAGCCATGCCTTGCGGCTGGCCCTTACCGCGGCGAGAAAGGCCTGAGAGCCGCCGGCCGCAAAAGGCGAAACAGTTTTTTTTGACAGGCTTTTGGGAAAGCGCCAAAAGCCCGCGCCTGCCGGATTGGCCAAGGCGGAAGCGGGGCTTTCCTTAAAAGGCCGTAAACGGCGGGCCGGGAAAAGCCCTCACGGCCCTGATAAAACGAAAGTAAAGGAGTGAATACGTTTGGCGCGAGATGCCGGCGTTTTAATGCATATTACCTCCCTGCCTTCTCCCTGCGGAATCGGCACCCTGGGAAGGGAAGCCTACCGGTTCGCGGATTTTTTGAAGGCGGCGGGGCAGAGATACTGGCAGATTCTCCCGGTAGGGCCTACCAGCTACGGAGATTCTCCCTATCAATCCTTTTCCACCTACGCGGGAAATCCCTACTTGATTGATTTAGACCTGCTTCAGGAGGAGGGCCTGCTGGAAAAGGAGGAATACGAAGCCCTGGACTGGGGCGGAGACCCTCTGCGGGTGGACTATGAGGCGCTTTACCGCAGCCGCTTTCAGGTGCTGCGGCTGGCCTATGAGCGGGGCGCATCCCGGGACCGGGAGGAATTTGAGCGGTTCCGGCGGGATAACGAGAGCTGGCTGGGAAATTACGCCCTGTTTATGGCGGTCAAGGAGCATTTCGGCATGATCTCCTGGCTGGAGTGGCCTGACGAGGGGATCAGGCTCCGGCGGAAAAGAAGCCTGGTCCAGTATGAAAAGAGGCTGAAAGCCCAGGTGGAGTTCTGGGAGTATGTCCAGTTCCTGTTTTTCAGGCAGTGGCGGCAGCTGAAGGCCTATGTGAATTCCCTGGGGATTCTGATTTTTGGGGATATGCCGATTTATGTGGCCATGGACAGCGCCGATACCTGGTCCAACCCGGAGATCTTCTGGCTGGACAGGAGCCGCAGGCCGGTATGTGTGGCGGGCTGTCCGCCGGATTACTTTTCGGAAACCGGGCAGCTTTGGGGGAACCCCCTGTATGATTGGGAATTTTTGAAAAAGACCAAATACAACTGGTGGATGAACCGGATCGATTTGACCCGCCGGCTGTTCGACGTGACCCGGATCGACCACTTCCGCGCCTTCGACACGTATTACGCCATCCCTTACGGGGAGGAGACCGCTGTCAACGGCCAGTGGATGGAGGGGCCGGGCATCGACTTTTTCAAAACGCTGCGCCGGTCGCTGGGAAACGTGCCGATCATCGCCGAGGATCTGGGGCTTTTGTTCCCGTCGGTGCAGAAGCTTTTGAAAAAAACCGGGTATCCTGGTATGAAGGTGCTCCAATTCGCCTTTGACTCCAACGAGGAAAACGATTATCTTCCTCATCATTTCGACAACCATTGCGTGGTGTATACCGGCACCCACGACAACAACACGGTAAACGGCTGGCTGGAGCAGGCCAGCCGCAAGGACCGGAAATTTGCCGTGGATTACTGCCGCCTGACCAAACGGGAGGGATATCACTGGGGCATGATCCGCACCGGCCTGAGCAGCGTCAGCGACCTGGCCATCGCCCAGATGCAGGATGTACTGGGGCTTGGCGCCGAGAGCCGCATGAATCTGCCCTCTACCCTGGGCGGAAACTGGCAGTGGCGGATGGCGCCGGACGCCCTGACGCCGGAGCTTGCCGGAAAGCTGCGTTACTACACGGCGCTGTACGGCCGCCTGCCGAAAAAAACAGCGGGAGAATAAGGAAGGACGCTTGGCGCCGCCTGCTGTTGGACGGGTGTTCCCCGGCGGACAGGAGGCGCCGTGGAATACAGCCAGGGGTTTCATTTGACTTTTCTTGAGGCTTTTCCAACCCGAAAAGGGTGCGGGAAAGCCTTTTTTGCTTTTCAGAGGCACCCGGCTCATGCCGGGCGGCATAGCGCCCAGCGCGGCAGGGCTTAAGCCGGGCCTGCTTCCGCTTTTGAGCCTTGCGAAAAAGAGCTGTCATGAATTTGTTTTTTGGACAATATAAAAATAAATGAAAAAGCAGATAAAAAGCTATTGACAAATGGGAAAATAAAATGTATCATTGTACTATGATATTAATACAATGATACAAAGGAGATGTTACCATGTCATGGCAGCTGACAGCGGACAGACCCATTTACTTGCAGCTGATTGAAGAAATTGAGCTGCGGATTGTGTCTGGGATGTACACCGTGGGCGAAAAGCTTCCCGGGGTGCGGGATCTGGCAGCGCAAGCGTCGGTCAACCCAAACACGATGCAGAAGGCTTTAACGGAGCTGGAGCGGCAGGGGCTGGTATATTCCCAGCGGACCGCCGGCAGGTTTATAACGGAGGACAGCAAGATGATTCAAAATTTAAAAAACCAGTTGGCTACGGATCAGATTTTGGATTTTTTTAAAAAGATGAACCAGCTGGGCTTTACGAAGGAAGAAACGATAAAGCTGATGCAGCAGCTTGGGAGCAAGGAGGATGCCAAATGAACCCGATCTTAATTTGCAATAATTTGGTAAAGCGGTATTCTTACCAGCAGGCCCTCGGCGGGGGGAACTTAACGCTGGAAAGAGGCCGGATCATCGGTTTGCTGGGGCCGAACGGCTCGGGAAAAACCACGCTGATTAAGCTGGCCAGCGGTCTGCTGGTGCCTACCGGCGGCGAGATTCTGGTAGGCGGCATGGCGCCGGGAGTGGAAACGAAAAAAATAGTCTCCTATTTGCCGGAGCGCACCTATTTAAACACCTGGATGCGGGTTTCCGATCTGCTGAACTTTTTCGAGGATTTTTACAAGGATTTTGACAAGGTTAAGGCCTATGAGATGCTTCAGCGGCTGAATATCAACCCGGCGGACCGGCTGAAGAATATGTCCAAGGGCACCAAGGAAAAGGTGCAGCTGATTCTGGTGATGAGCCGGCAGGCCCAGCTTTACCTGCTGGATGAGCCTATCGGCGGCGTAGACCCGGCGGCGAGAGATTATATTTTGGATACCATCATCAGCAATTATACGGAAAACGCCACAGTGGTGATCTCCACTCATCTGATCGCCGACATTGAGAAGGTGCTGGATGAGGTGGTGTTTATCAGCGCGGGACAGATCGCGCTTCAGTCCAGTGTGGACGATATTCGAGAGGGTCAGGGTAAATCTGTGGACACCCTGTTCAGGGAGGTATTCAGATGCTAGGAAAATTGATGAAATACGAGTTTAAGGCTACCAGCCGGATGCTTCTGCCCATCAACGGGGCGATGCTGCTGTTCGCGCTGATCAACCGGCTGTTTATGGAGCTGAACTTCTTCCAAACCGGCAATATGGCGATTTCTGCCCTTGCCACCGTCATGGCGGTCATGTACGTCATGGTGATCATCGCCGCCTTTGTCATTACGCTGATCGTCATTATTCAGCGGTTTTATAAGAATCTGCTGACTGACGAGGGCTATCTGATGTTTACCCTTCCGGTCAAGGCTCACAGCCATATCACCTCCAAGGGGATCGTCGCCTTTGTGTGGTACCTGGCCAGCTTTGTGGTCTGCGCCCTGTCTATCTTCATTCTGGTCGTGGATCAAAATGTGATAGACGGCCTCTCCCAGTTCTTTACTGTGGAGCTGCCCCGGTATTTCCAGCTCGCGGGAGGCGACGGAATCGCCATTCTCTTCGAGGTGCTCGCGCTGTTCCTGCTGTCCTTTGTGTCAGGCATCCTGATGATCTACTGCTCGATCGCCTTGGGCTCTCTGTTCCATAACCACAAAATCCTGGGAGCCTTCGGCATGTATCTGGCGATCAACTTTGTCATGCAGATCATCGGTACGGTCGGAATCCTGGTGGTGTTTGCCTCTTCCAATGACACTGCGCTGTGGAGCACGATGGATTCCATCCGTCTGGTATCTACTGTGGTGCTGCCGCTGTGCATCGCCTACTACGCGGTTTTCTCCGTGGTTTTCTACTGGGTTACCAACTTTATCTTCAAGAAAAAGCTGAACCTGGAATAAAAATGCTTACACCTAAATTCCCATATCAAAAGGAAGAACGCCTCTCATTCTTGAGAGGCGTTCTTTCCGTAAAGCGGGGAAAATGGCGGTACAGGATTGAGAACCGGGATTAGAGAACGCGGGAAAGGGAAAGAAGGGGAAAGAGCAGCTGCAAAGGCAAAAAGGGAGAAAAGAAAAACGGGGTTAAAAAAGAAAAAAGTTGAAGAATAAAGAAATTTTATACATTTATAACGAGGCTTTAAGAAAAGCGGAATATCTTTATAGTGCTTAGAAAAAAGAAAGATATTTAGGCAGATTGCTTATATTTTCCAAATAGAGTTGTACCTTTTGTTAGTTTTTACATAGGTTGTTGAATTTCATCCCATGATTTGCTATAATTTCAATCAGGTATTATTATCAATTTTATAGGAGGTTATTGAAATGGATCTGTCCATCCTTGCTCCTGTCGGCGCGGTAGTGGCTCTGCTGTTCGCGTTTTTCCTTTCCCGCAGAGTTATGAAGGCTGACGAGGGCACCGACCTGATGAAGAAAATCGCCGGCGCTGTCCGGAAAGGCGCCAACGCTTATCTGAAGCGCCAGTATACCGGCGTGGCTATTTTCTTCGCGGTTATGTTCGTTATCCTGCTGATCCTGGCCATCGCCGGGTTCCTGACCCCCTTTGTGCCGGTTGCGTTCCTGACCGGAGGCTTCTTCTCCGCCTTGTCCGGCTTTATCGGCATGAAGATCGCGACCTATGCCAACGGCCGCACCGCCAACAGCGCCAGCAAAAGCCTGAACGCGGGCCTGAGAATCGCTTTCTCCGCCGGCGGCGTAATGGGCTTTGTGGTGGTAGGCCTGGGCCTGCTGGATATCTCTATCTGGTATTTCTTCCTGAAGTTCTGGTACAGCACTGTCGACGTGATGCAGAACGAGGCCGCCCAGGTGCAGGCGATTACTTCCGCCATGCTTACCTTTGGTATGGGCGCTTCCTCTATGGCTCTGTTTGCCCGTGTGGGCGGCGGCATCTTTACTAAGGCCGCCGACGTAGGCGCCGACCTGGTTGGTAAGGTCGAGGCCGGCATCCCCGAGGACGACCCCCGCAACCCCGCCGTTATCGCCGATAACGTAGGCGACAACGTAGGCGACGTTGCCGGCATGGGCGCCGACCTGTACGAATCCTATGTGGGCTCCATTATTTCCACCGCCGCTCTGGCCGTGGCCGCCGGCTTAGGCTTTAAGGGCGTGGTGATCCCCATGTCCATGGCCGCTATTGGCATTCTGGCTTCCATCATCGGCACCTTCTTTGTACGCACCAAGGAAAACGCCTCTCAGAAAAACCTTCTGGGATCTCTGCGGCTTGGAACCTGGATTTCCGCCGCTTTGATCGCTGTGGCCGCTTTCCCGCTGATTTACTTCGGCCTGGGCGCGGAAAAGATCGGCTTCTATTTCGCCATTCTTTCCGGCCTGCTGGCTGGTATTCTCATCGGTGTGGTCACCGAATATTACACCTCCGATTCCTATAAGCCTACCAAGAAGCTGGCGGGCACCTCCAGCACCGGCCCCGCTACCGTCATCATCGGCGGCCTGTCCCTGGGAATGCTTTCCACCGTGCTTCCTGTAGTCATCGTCGGCGCTTCCGTTCTGGCCAGCTATTTCCTGTCCGGCGGCAGCGACTCCTACAATAACGGCCTCTACGGCGTCGGCCTGTCCGCCGTCGGTATGCTGGCTACCCTGGGCATTACCCTGGCCACCGACGCTTACGGCCCGGTCGCCGATAACGCCGGCGGTATCGCGGAGATGGCCCACATGGGCGAGGAGGTCCGCAAGCGCACCGACGCTTTGGATTCCCTGGGCAACACCACTGCCGCTACCGGCAAGGGCTTTGCCATCGGCTCCGCCGCTCTCACCGCCCTGGCCTTGATCGCTTCCTATATCGCGGAAATCCAGGTGCTGAAGCCTGATTTCAACTTTAACCTGACCATTACCAATCCCCCCGTACTCATCGGCCTGTTCATCGGCGGCGTACTGCCGTTCCTGTTCGCCGCCCTCACCATGGATGCGGTCGGCCGCTGCGCCCAGAAGATCGTGGTGGAGGTCCGCCGCCAGTTCCGTGAGATCAAGGGACTGATGACCGGGGAAGCGGATCCTGATTACGCTTCCTGCGTGGATATCTGCACCCGTTCCGCCCAGAGGGAAATGATCGCTCCCGCTATCGTGGCGGTAGCCGCCCCCATCATCGTGGGCCTGATCCTGGGCGTAAACGGCGTTGCCGGTATGCTGGCCGGCGCCACAGTCTCCGGATTTATTCTCGCCGTTATGATGGCAAACTCCGGCGGCGCCTGGGATAACGCTAAGAAGTACATTGAAAGCGGCGAGTATGGCGGAAAAGGCTCCGATAACCATAAGGCCGCCGTTGTGGGCGATACCGTGGGCGATCCCTTCAAGGATACCTCCGGCCCGTCTATCAACATCCTGATCAAGCTGCTGAGCATGGTTTCCATCGTGTTCGCCAGCGTGGTGCTTTCCTTCAGCCTGATTAAATAAAGAAGCTGAAAGAGCGTCTCTTGTTTTTTACCCGCGCGGCTGTTCCGTGTTCCACGGTTTTGGATGCCTGCGGGAGACGGGCGCGGCAGGCTGGAGCACCTCCTGCAGGTTACATTTAAGCATAAGAAAGGCCCGGGAAAGGTATCTTTCCCGGGCCTTTTTCGTCAGGCGGACGGCGCCGCTCTAGGGCGCTCGCAGCCTTGCTGAAGTGATATCTGAAAAAAGGAAAATCAAAGATGCGCCTGTCTTTACGGCAGGCGCGTCTTTAGCAAGAGTAACAGTGCGGTTAAAGTTCTATGGAGGGGTTGGCCCCTGTATGGATACCATCCCGACAGCCTGCCGGCTGAGAAGCCTTCCGCCTCGCGGCCGAGGGGCTGTCAATCTGACGGGTACTGCTGCGAATGGCGGCGGCACTCCGGCGGGCCAGCTTACTTTGGCTTCCGCTTTCTCCGGTACATGTCCCACAGAAGCTTGCCGAGGAACAGCAGGGAAAGCAGGTAGCCCACCCCGGCGGGCCAGGGAATTCCGCCCCACTTAGGCTCCAGCTCAATGGAGCACAGCAGGCTGGAGCCAACCGTCAGCCCTGCGGTGATTATGCACAGCGCCAGCTTGTTCACCATACGGTCTATTTTTTGCAGCGGCTCCTCAGAGCCGACGATTTCCAGATTCAGCTTAGTTTGGCCCTTAGCGGCCATCCGCAGCACGTCGGAAAACTGAGCCGGCACGGTGACGCCCTTATTTAGAAACCCCTGCAGGGCTTTCCACAGGGAAACACCGGCTTGTCTCACGTCGAATTGGTCCTTTATGCCGCCGGCTAGGTGGTTCACGATAATTTGAATGACGCTGACCTGGGGACAGCAGGCGGTTATGACCCCTTCGATGGTCATAACGCCCCGGCCCAGCATGCTCAGGCCGGCGGGCAGAGAAATACCGTTGGTTTTCGCCAGATCCATCAGCTCCTCCAGCAGCTGCCCCATGTTCAGGCTGCCGAGATCCAGATCCCCGTAGCGGGTAACGAAATCATCTAAATCGGTATACAGCCTGGTATGGTTGACCTTGCCCTTGACCACGCCCAGGGTTAAAATTACGTTTTTCAGCTCGTAAACATCCCGGTTCGCCAGCGCCGCGATGGCCTGGCGGAACAGGCTCTTATCCCGGGCGGTGAGCCGCCCCATCATGCCGAAGTCCAGCCAGACGATCTTACCATCCCGAATCCAGATGTTTCCCGGATGGGGATCGGCATGAAAAAAGGCGTCGTCGAAAATCTGCTTGCAGTAATTGTCCGCCAGCTTTTCCCCGATCTCCGTCATGTCGTAGCCCATTGCCTCCAGAGTCTGGATTTGGTCAATAGGGATGCCTTCGATGTATTCCATGACCAGGATTTTCCCGGTGGAAAGCTTCTTTTCCAGCTTGGGCGCGGCGATATATGCGATTTCATGGTTCAGGTCTTCAAATTCCAGCAGGTTTCCAGCTTCCTTTAGGAAATTCATCTCCTCCTGGGCGACTGCCCACATTTCTGTCAGAACCATGTCGAGATCCACAGGCTGATCGCCGCCGCTCAAAAGCTTTAAAAGGCCCGCGGCCTTCCGCAAAAGCAGAATGTCGTTGGCCATGACCTGCTGGATGCCCGGACGCTGAACCTTGAGCACCACCTGTCTGCCGTCGGGCAGAGAGGCCTTGTGCACCTGGGCGATAGACGCGGAACCAAGAGGCTCTTTCTCTATATGAGCAAAAACCTCTTGGATTGGAAGCTTATATTCTTCCTCGATTACCCCTTTGATCTCTGAAAAGGGCAGAGGCTTCACATCCGCCCGCAGCTTGGAAAGCTCCTGGCAGTATTCCTTGGGAAGCATATCCGGATGCATGGACATGATCTGGCCAAGCTTAATAAAGGTAGGCCCCATATCCTCCAGGACCGCCCGCAGCTTTTCCGGGGTCAGGCCTCGGACCAGATCGTGCCTGCGGAGAATGCCCAGCAGCTCCCGGAAACGGCTGCCCATGGCGGTATTGTCTGAACCCCCTGCCTCTTTGACAGAGACAGGGGGCGTTTTCCGGTTCTCATGATTTTGGTTTGACGTCTGGGTCATCCTTTTTCTCCATTTCGGCAAGCTTGCTCCGCAGAAGCTCCAACTCCTCCGGGCTCATCTGCTCCAATTGCTCCAAAAGGCTTTTCCGGACCAGGGGAGCGTCGGAATCCACAGCGATTTCCACATGCCTTTTCACCGTGTCCTCCGCTTGGCTCACCGTTTTCTTCACATCCCGTTTTAGTTCCTCGTTGATGATCCTGCCTTGTTCTACGGTAAGCTCGCCCTTCCGGACGAAAGCGTCCACGATTTCCTTGGACTTCTCCGCCGTCGTGGCCATGGCGCCGATACCGGCTAAAAAGAAGCGTCTCAGTTCCTCGCTGCAGCTCATAGGGTTTCCTCCCCTCAGTTCTGATCCTCCGCGTCCTCGTCGTCAAAGGTGATGCCGCTGCACGCGGCGCAGTCGCCGTCCTCGCAGCCGTCACAGTCGCTGAAATCGTATTCATCCATCACGGGTGTGGAGCTGAAAACGATTTTGCGGTGATTCGTGATCTTGACCAGAAAATAGGCCAGGCCGGCTAAAGCGCCGATCACCAGCAATGCGATTCCGAATTTACCCTTTTTATTTCCATCCATTTTGAAAGAACCTCCTTTAATAATACGTTCCGTCTAGGGTTATTATAACACGCGGAAAGGGAAAAAGTCACTAGTCTAGTGTGAATTTACTATTAACAATCGGGCCGGTCCAAAAGATACCGGTAAATCGCGTGGGCTACGCCGTCTTCGTCGTTGCTTTTGGTCACGGCGTCTGCGGCCTGAAGCACCTCCGGAATCGAATTGGCCATCGCAACCCCGAATCCGGCGTATTTTATCATAGGAATATCATTGTAGCTGTCCCCGAAGGCGGCCAGGCTGTCCCGGGTTAATCCAAGATGCTTGAGCAGGACTTCCAGGGTGGCGGCCTTGTCTATGCCCTTTGCCACAAATTCCAGATAAAAATCCTCCGACCGGAAAACATCCACCCGGCTGCCAATGGCCTCCCGGGCCTGCTTCTCCAGCGCCAGGATCTGCTCCGGCGCGCCGCAGGCCATCAGCTTCACCACTGGAAAGGTGACGTAAGCCGCCAGGTCGGGAACCTCCTTATATTCCATCCGGCACACCGACGCCTCCCGGTCGAACCACAGCCGGTCCACATGCTCTAACAGCACGTATTGATCCTGATAGCTGATTGCTTCCATGCCGGCGTCCCGAATCATACGGATAATGACGGGCACCAGATCCTGAGGGATATCTTTTTCATATATTGCCGCACCGGTTTTGCAGTTTACGATTTTTCCGCCGTTATAGGACAGCAAATAGCCGCCTTTTTGGGCCAGCCGCAGCTCCTGGGCGGGCCACAGGCCCCGGGTGGGCCGGCCGGAGGCCAGAGCCACTACGCCGCCGGCGTCGATATAGGACCATACAGCTTGTTTCGCGGCTTCTGTGATGCCGCCGTGAGAGGTCACCAGGGTTCCATCCAGGTCTAACGCCAATAACCGATATTGCATAACCACACACCTTTTTTGATTACTCCGGGGAAATTCCCGTCTGCTTCATTATATCATATGGACCGGTTCCTGGCTATGCCTAAGCTGAGAAAGCCGGAAGCCGGAGAAAAAAAGGATACCGGCCGATTTCTCAAGGCTTTCAGCCGCTTAGGCGGCCGTTTACACGCAACAATCCGCCCGTTCCCTGTTCTAAGGGAGCGGGCGGATTCACTTGTGAGGCTTGGCGGAAAAGGGGGGCGCGCCCAGGGAACCCCAATTTTGCTCAGCGTACCTATGCGGGCGGGCCCGATGAACGGAAACAAAGCCGGTGATAGGAATTTTTTTGAGGGCTATGCCTCAAAGACGGAACGAAAATGAGCGAGGAATCCATCGGGATTGATGGTGTCGGCAACCTGATGCCTGCCGTCCGGAGCCTCGTCGTAAAACACAAAGCCGGCCAGACGGGGACTGGTGGTTTCTACAGTGACATTCACATTGCGGTAGGTAAGAATCCCATCCGGCATGAAGATGGAAGCGGTGGGAACAGGGTCGTGGAAGGAAACGTTGTTGGATTCCCGGAACCACAGCTCCGCCATCGCCTTCACTGGTTCCAGCACCGGATGGCGGTAGGTATCCCGGAACACCTGGGGGTCGAGACGGACCTGCCGGGTGATATCCATGCCTACGCTGCGGTGCAGGGCGACGGGAGCGTCATAAACGATTTTGGTGGCGTAGGGATCCACAATGGAATTCATGTCCGTATAGCCCTGGAGTACGGTTTGGGTCCGGGGGTTGGGGATAAAAGCCAGAAGGTCGGCGTGGGGCCGCTTTTCCTCCTCAAAGGTGCCGAACCGCCCGCACATCAGGCACAGCCGCTTTAACAGATGGGGAATTTCCGGGTCGGTCAGAAACAGCAAGGCGATATTGGTCATAGGGCCTACGGCGATAAGAGTGACCTCTCCGGGATTTTCCCGGATGGTTCTGCGCATAAACTCAATGGCTTCGCCCTGGGGGAACACCGTGTCGTGGTCGAAATCGGACAATATCTGATCCTGCGGTACGTAAGGCTCGATTTGAGGCGTGGCGATGCAGTCAGAACACCCGGGATAAATGGGAAGATTTCTGCCCGCCCTTTTGCATACGGCGCTCACCAGCTTAGCCCGGGCGGTCACATCACCGGATACGGTGGTAACGCCCAGCAGGTCGCATTCAGGCTGGCACAGCAGGTAAGCTAACGCGAGGGCGTCGTCAATGTCGGTGCCGATGTCGGTGTCAAAAAGTACTTTTTCCATGAAAATCTCCTTCTTTGTGATGTATTTTACAAAAAGTATATTTAATAAAGCTTATTACAAAAATCAGGCTGGCTCCCCGGCAGATAATCGCGCGCTTTCGTATCAGATATCCCTTTCACACACAAAAGAGTGCTTACCTGGGAGTACCCTTAGAGTAATAGCCTGCTGAGACATGGGGAAGCAATCCTTTTTTTGCCATACAATCCGGCCGTTGTGGACGATACGGCAAAAGCCTGATGTCTCTAAGGTTACGTCTCCCGTGGAGTTAAAGGGGATTTCAATATTCAAGGACAGCTGTCCTCCGCTTTGGGCCCAGCAGGCAGCGACGGGGCCTCTTACTGTTTCCAGCGTCCCAGACGCGGAAGACAGGTTTTGGGGCACGCGGGGACGAATCAGGATGTTTTCAAATCCCGGCGCTGAGGGGTCGGGCTGGATCCCCAATAGGTATTTGTAAAACCAAGCGTCAATGGAGGCGTTCATAGGATGGCTTTGGGAACAGCATTCCGTTACTAAGCCGGTGCTGGCCCTCTCCCATCGTTCCCAGATAGTAGTCCCGCCGTTTTCCAGCATATAGCCCCAGCTTGGGTATGAGGTTTGGGAGGCTAACGCGAAGGCCACATCTATATGGCCGTATAGGGTAAGCACATCCATGACATATTTTGTGCATTGGTTCCCTGTTGTGAGGTGCATCCCTTGCCGGTCTTTGATATCAGTTACTAAATTTGCGAGAACCTGATCCGATTTACCCGAAGGAACCATGCCGAGGAGCAGAGCGCAGACATTGGAGGCCTGGCTTCCGGCCGCATACTGATTTTCATCAGCGTGAAAAAATTTTTGGTTAAAGCGGCTTAAAATTCTGCGCCTCATTGCATGGTAGGAGCTGACGTCTTCCCCTTTTCCCAAAACCCGGGCGATGCTTTCCAACAGCACACAATTTAAATAGTAAGCCCAGGTAGAGATAAAATCTGGAGGCGTAACAGCGGAATACGAGCCGCTGGCGCCGCTTTCCGGGTCGGAGGCGGTGACAGGCCCGGCCCAATCTCCGAAATAGCTGAACCTTACGATATCCTGATCCGAGACCCGCTCCAGATAGGCTTCCCAACGCTTCATACCGTCATAGCATTTGGCGAGGATTTTTTTATCGCCGGTATGAAGATAAACCAGCCACGGGACCACCAGCAGGCTAGAGCTGACGGGATCGGCGGGCCGCCGTCCAAGCCGGAAGAAGGGCGCCACATCCGGCAGTGCCCCCGTTACGGGACCCTGTCCATCCAGAATATCGTCGGTCCATTTCTCGTAAAAGGCGCTCATATCAAAATTATAAACTGCCTCCTCCGCCCGAACCGTCATGTCATTCAGCCAGCCTAGACGTTCATCGCGCTGCGGGCAATCGGTGGGAATGCTGTGAAGGTTGGAAAGCTCAGTCCACAGCACCGCCTGATGGATTCTGTTTAAGATCTCACTGCCACAGGAGAACTGGCCCCGGGGAGCTACATCAGAGCAGACCAGGCAGGCCTTTAGAGCCTCCGGGCCGGGAATTCCTGGATAGCCTCGCAGCCTCACATAGCGAAAACCGTGATAGGTAAACCGAGGCTCAAACTGCTCTACACCCCGGCCCTTCAAAATATATTCGTCTTGGGCCTGGGCGTTCCGTGTGGTTGTAACGTCGATAGAACCATCTGGATAGACATTTTCCGCGAATTTCAGTTCTATTTTTTGGCCGCGTTGCCCTTGTACTTTCAGCCTTGCCCATCCGGCCAAATTCTGACCAAAATCAAACACATATTCATCCGGTCCAGTCTGATAGATCTCTACCGGATCCAGCGTCCTTCGCACGCGGATGGGCTCCATTACCTGGGGACGCAGCCTGCCCTCCGGCGGCTCCGCCCATAGGGGTTCCTCCCAGCCGTCCTTTTCCTCCGGAAGATAGCCAGGCTGGTCCCAGCCTGGTTTTTCCATGCGGGCGTCATAGGCTTCCCCGTGATACACGCTTTCCCGGCGGACCGGTCCCTTGCTGGTGGTAAGCCAGCCTTGGTGCGGGCCGCTGAAAACCGTAATCCTCTCCCCATTTGTCCGAACCATCACCAGCTGCAGCAGGAACTGCCCGCCCATGGAAGCGGTGTCATAGCACAGATTTCCGTTGGAATACCAGCCGCTTCCCATCATAACGCCCACCGCGTTTTCACCGGCGCGCAGAAGCTCAAAAATGTCATAGGCGGAATACAGCACGGTTTTTCGAAAATCTGTCCAGCCTGGCTCTAAGACCCGGCCGCTGACCCTTCTGCCGTTCAGCGTCACCTCAGCGTATCCCACAGCCGCCAGATAAAGCTTGGCAGAAACCAGGTCCCCGGGCGCGGAGAATTCCTTTCGGAATAAAGGCGCTGTATCTCCGGCCATATAGTTGGCGCCGGCCAGCCAAGAGCCCTCCCAGCGTGTGATGCCTATGCTGAAAAAAGCGGGCTGGCTTTGGGCAAGGGCTCCCTGGTCGTCCTCCACCGTTACGGTCCATTGATAATCTCCGCCCTCCAAAAGCTCAGGCCCTTGGTACGGGATCCCGTAACTCGCCCTGGATAAAACAACGCCGGAATCCCATACAGGGCTGTTTTTCCCACTGTTGTGAAATACCTGGATACGGTAGGATTTTTGCAGACGCCCCGGAAGCGTGTGACGGGCCTTCCAGCCAAAGGAAACAGCTTCCGGCTCAATGGCCAAAGGATTCGCTGCGTGGCCGCAGGTGAGCCCATAAACTTGGAAACAATTGTGCATAATCTCATGCTCCTTATTGTTTTAGAATAAGAGCCGCACTGAAGTACAGTCAGTGCGGCTCTCTGCTTGCCGAAAACTTGAAAACGGGGAATTGGCTTAAGAGTCCAGAGAGGACTGCATTTCCGCCGCGGCGTCGTTCACCGCGGTATCCACATCCTTGGCGCCGGAAAGCACGTTGGTCACAGCGGACTTCCAGATGGTCTCCAGCTCAGCGTAGCTGGGCGGATTCTCCATGCCAACAGCACTGTCAGCAATGGAATGGAAAATTTCCTGACCATCCCAGTCAAACAGGTAATTGTCGGGAGTGTTCACATCGGTTCTGGCGGGGATATTACCGTTGACTTCAGAGCAGTAACGCTTAGAGAAGTCATATCCCGCAGTCCAGCAAGCCAGAGCGGCAGCGGCATCGTAATTGTCTGTCTGAGAAGAAACGCCCAAGAATCCCCATGCAGACACTTTCTGATCAGAATATTTTGTGGGCATATACGCGGAAGCTACGTTGGTCATATCGTTATTGTAGCAGGTAGAAGCAGTCCAACGGCCTGCAGAGGTCATGCACACTCTGCCGGAAGCCATTTCCACCGGGCCATCCAAATTAAAAGGATCTCCGGGGCACCAGCCCTTTTCATAGGAATCCAGCCAGAACTGCATTAATTCCTTGGATTCGTCGCTGTCAAAGGTGACTTCCGTGTAATCATCGTTTACATAGCCGGTGCCGAAGGAATAATACCAGCCGTCCGCGGTGAAATAAGTGGTCGGAATGCAGTAAGCGAATTTGTCAGTATTTGCCGCGATCGTTTCGCAGTAATAAACAAAGTCGTCCCAAGTCCAGTTAGGATCCGGAACCTCCAAACCCGCCTCTGCTAAAATATCCTTATTGAACCACATGGTGCACGTTTCGTAGCAGTTTAACAGGCCATACAAACCATCGTCATACTGTCCGCCATTTCTCAATGCTTCAGCCACATTTTCCTCATAATCTTCTACTATCTCCGGATGCTCGTCCAGATAAGGATCCAAGGGTTGCAGCATATCATTCTGGATAAAGGCTTCCTGGTTTTCTACCGCCACATAAATGACATCCGGGGCGGTGCCGGAGGCGAACAGGGTCTGTACCTTGGTGGTATAGTCCGCCCAGTCGCTGTTGGCGATGTAGGTAAGCTCCACATTGATCCCGGTCTCATCGGTGAAGTCCTGGAAAATGTCCTTCATGACGTCGTTTCCGTCCGCATCCTTCACATAGGTGTCGCCGTGGTAGCAGACCGTAACGGTATCGCCGCCGGCGCTGGCGCCTCCCTGAGAGCTTTCCGCGGTGCTGGAACCGTCCCCGCTGGGAGCGGCGGTGGAACTTTCCCCGCCGGAGGAGCCGCAGGCCGCCGCGGACAGCAGCATCGCTGCCGCAAGCAGAACGCTTCCGATTTTTTTCATGGTTTTCATAATCATACTCCTTTCGTGATCTCCATTATAATGATTGCCTTGGGGCGGTGGCCGGCCGCCTGAGGCAAACGTGCGCTTGATTAAGATTTCAGACCCGAGGTGATGACGCCCTGCAGCAGAAATTTCTGACAGGTGATGTAAACAATCGCCGGAGGAATGACGCTGAGCACCACTGCGGCCAGCATGACGGTCTGGTCGATGGTCCAGCTGTCCTTCAGAAACTGCATCCCCAGGGTTAAGGGATAGTTGCCCTCGGAATTCAGGAAGACCAAAGGCACCAGGTAGTTGTTCCAGTTCACCACAAAGCACAGCACCGCCGCTACAATCATGGTGGAGCGGGACATGGGCAGGATAATAGACCAGAAAATTCTCAGGCGGCTGGCGCCGTCTATGTAGGCAGCCTCATCATAGCTTTTAGGAATGGTCATCATAAACTGCCTGAGCAGCAATAGGCCGATGGGATAGTAGATTCCCAGCAGGATCACCGCAGCCTGGGTGTCCATCAGGTTCAAGTCCCGTATCGTGAAAAACAGGGGTACCAATGTGGAGGAGACCGGGATCATCATGCCGGAAAGCAAAATGGGGAACGCGATTTTTTTGAAGGCAAAGTTGATTCTGGCGAAAGCGTAAGCCGCCATCGAGGTTACCACCAGCATAGCCAGGGTGGCGGAGGCGGAAATAAAGAAGCTGTTCCAGGTAAATTTGAGAAAAGGGATCATATCAAAAACCTTCTGATAGTTTTCGATGTTCCACTGCTCGGGCCAGAAAGCCGGAGGCAGGTTGAAGGAATCGATTTCCCGCCTCATACTGGTGCCCAGCATCCACAAAAAGGGCAGAACCCAGATCAGGCAGATCAGCAGGCAGCCCAAAACGATAAGGCCCTGGGAAACCGCCCGTTTGGCGGCGGCTTTTTTTCTTTTCATGCTGGCTGTTCCTTTATTCATAGTCATACACCACCCATTTCTTTTGGCTCCACAGCTGCAGAAGCGTGAGAAGGAACACGATAATGAACAGTATGGCAGCCACCGCCGAGGCATAGCCCATGTCGTAGGCCTGGAACGCCTTGCGGTAGATATACAGCGCCGCGTTGGTAGTGTAATAGCCCGGCCCGCCGTTAGTGACGAAGAAGGGCTCGTCAAAGGCCTGCATGGTGCCGGTAAGGGAAACCATCAGGATAAAGAAGATCGTGGGAGTAATCAAGGGAAGAGTCACCTTCCAGAACATTTGAAGGCTGTTGGCGCCGTCGATTTTAGCGGCCTCATAGTAGGTGTCCGGAATGTTTTGCAGCCCCACGAAATAGTACAGAAAGTGCTGGCCGATGAACTTCCAGGCGCTGAAGATGACAATCGCCCACATAGCGGTTTCCGTGCTGATCAGCCAGCGCACGTTTTGGTCCGGCCCTAAAATTCCGACCTGCTGCAGCAGCCAGTTGATCACGCCCCGGTTTTCGTTGAACATATAGTTCCAGGCGATGGCCACCGAAGCGGTGGTTGCCAGTACGGGAAAATAAATGAGAGTGCGGGTAGCGTACTGGACCGCTTTCAGGCGGCAGGAGTGGACCAGAAACGCGATGAGCAGGGAAAGCCCAACGTGCAGCGGGATCAGATACAGGGGAATCCGAAAGGTGGCGCCCCACATGTCTGCCGCGTTAGGGTCCGAGGTAAACAGCTTTTCATAGTTGGAAAGCCCAACCCAGGCGGGATCCTTCATCAGGTTGTAATCGGTAAACCCCAGATAAAAGACGGTTCGGAATACCGGGATGCCGATAAACACCAGGAATACCACCAGAAGCGGCAGCACAAACAGCCAGCCGGAGAGATGGTCTCGCATCCGGTTTTTTGAGGGCCGCCTGCCATGGGCTTTCGTCATTTTGCTTGCTGCGGACGACGAATTCATGTACATACCTCCCAAAGAATATATTGTCAAATTGTTAAATGAAACGCACTATATTGCACAAGGCGCCGCTGGGGAAAACTGGAGAAAAAAGGGAAAAATCCGTGGCATAACCCATGGAGGTTTGATCAAAGCATCCTCTTTTCCACAAAATAAAACCGCGGCCCTGAAAATTATGTGTTTATTATAATTGACATCAGATACTGTGCAAAGTGAGCGGTCTGCACGTTTTTAGCACTATACTGCTTGAAGGCCTGCTGCTTATTGCATATTAAGCCGCGAAATAATAAATTAGTTTCAGCGAGCCGGCGCGGAAGGCAAGGCTGGCGAATGAAGCTTCACGGAGGACGCGGCCTATGGGAACTATATTGGATTTTGAGAGGATCGGGATTCTGCTCAACAGCTTTTCCGTGATCAGCGGCTTCTGCGCAGATATGCTGGACCGGAATTACTTTGGGCAGTGCATCCATTTTGGAGGCCTCTATCCTTTCTGCGAGCTGGTTCACAGCACGGCGGAGGGCTACCGAAGGTGCCTTGCCAGCGACCGGGGCGGCTGTACCAGCGCCCGGCTGTGCGGCCAGGACTATTATGTTTACCGCTGCCATATCGGCCTGACAGAGATGTGCTTTCCGGTAGTATACAACGGCGAGCCTTGCGGCTATATCATTTTCGGCTCTATGCTTACCGACGAGGACCCGGAGGATATCCGCCGGGTGGTTTTGGAGCGCTGCGCGGATTTTATGCCTCAAAGGGATAAAGAAAAATGGCGGGCCGCTCTGGAAGCGATCCCAACGGTGAGCGCCGACCGGCGGGAAGCCGGCGCGCGGGTGATGCTTTCCTGCATCGAAACCATCACCGCCAAATACATCCGGATCCAGGACGACCCGATCTGGGAGCGGATTGACGGCTATATCGGCGAGCATATTCACGACAGGATCACCGTGGAGAATATCAGCGCCGAGATCTTTATCAGTCCGTCTACTATCTACCACCGGACTAAGCAAAACACAGGGATGTCCCTGAGCAACTATGTAGCCCGCCGAAAAATGATCAAGGCCAGCGAGTACCTTTATCTTACCGACTATAAAATCAATTACATTTCCACCTTGCTCGGGATCGACGATTATAATTACTTTTCCCGCCTGTTCCGCAGAATTTTCGGCATGTCCCCCACCCAGTACCGCAGCGCAAACATCCACCGGCTGGGCCTGGACCCCAGCCGGTACCGGCCGAGTCCGTCTATTTCCGTTTCCGAGCATCCCAAAAAATTGTAGCAGGAGGTATTTTGAATGAAAAAACTTCGCGCGACCATCGACCCCCTTCAGGAAAAAGGCAAAATCAACAGGGAACTGTACGGCCAGTTTATCGAGCAGGCCGGCAGGATCGTCTACGGCGGCCTGTTTGTGGGAAAGGATTCCCCCATCCCCAACGAAGACGGCGTGCGCCTGGATGTTATCCAGGCTTACCGGGACATCCAGGTGCCGCTGCTCCACTGGCCCGGCGGCGGGGTGGCTGATTCCTACCATTGGATGGACGGCGTCGGCCCTCAGGAGGAAAGAAAGCCCCTGATCAACCGCTGGACCCACCAGGTGGAGGACAACAGCTTCGGCACCCATGAGTTTTTCAATTTATGCGAAGCTCTGGGCTGCGAACCGTATCTGGTATTCAACGTAGGCAGCGCCACCGTGCGGGAGACAGCCTCCTGGCTGGAATACATCACCTTTGACGGCGATACTGAAATGACCAGGCTGCGGAAGAAAAACGGCAGGGAAAAGCCCTGGAGGCTGAAATACATCTGTATGGGAAATGAATGGTGGTTCTATGAGACCGCCCAAGGCTACGCGGAGGATTACCGGAGGTACAGCCAGTTTGCCCGGGAGTATGGGGACAACAAGCTGGTACGGCTGCTGAGGGGGCCCCAGCATTTTTCCTATGAGCATACGGACCAGCTGGCGGGGCTGGTGGAGCCGGGAAGCTTTGACGCGATGACCCTTTATCAGATCATTCCCTCTGTTCCGGAAGGCGGCGGCCAAAGTATGCAGGGCGGGCCGATTGTCAGCGGCGGCAGCGTGGAGTTTACAAAGGAGGAGTATTACGCCGCCTTGCAAAACGCTTTGAAAATCGACGGCAGCATCACCCGGCATCTGGGGATACTGAACCGCCGGACCGGTAATCAAGGCGTGAAGCTGGCAATTGACGAATGGGGCACCTGGTACCGCCAGGAAAAGCCGGAGGAGCTGTGGTCTATGCACATGACCATGCGGGACGCCCTGATTGCCGCCGCCGTGCTGAATATTTATAACCAGCGGTCTAAGGATTTGCTGCTGTGCAGTCTGTGCATGTCCATTAACGCCCTATGCAGTATTTTGGAGACCAAGGGAGATCAGCTGGTGAAAACCCCGGTTTATTACGTGTTCCGGATGTACCAAGGGCATCAGGACGCGGTCTTGGTTCACAGCTTTGTGGAGGAGGATACGGTTTCCTTTCAGGGACAGGAGCTTCCTTGCGTATCCTGCTCTGTATCTAAAAAAGGCGAAACTCTGCTGGCGACTCTGGTGAACTGTTCCCTGGAAAGGGACTACGCTCTGGAAATCGAGCTTCCCCATTGGTCCTGCCGCCAGTGCGAAGGGGAAATCCTCACGGGTGAAATCCACAGCCGCAACACCTTCGACGCGCCCTGCGCCGTGCTTCCCCAGGCGTTTACGGATTTTCAGATAGAGGACGGACGCCTGCGCCTTACTCTGCCCAGGGCCAGCGTGGTTTCGCTGACGCTCGCGCCTTAGAGCCGAAGCCTTGGCCTGAGATTCTTTTTTACCCTTGAGGGGCAGCTGAACCACAAGCCGCGGAACCGAACAGCCGCAGCCAATTCGCTCAGGGGGAGAAAGAGAAGATGCCCTTTTTCGTGCCGCCTCTTGTCCGGAAGCTTAGCGTAACCCGATTGCCCTAAGCCTATGCCCGGTTTTTGCGGCTGAAACCGCTGGCCCTATCAAAACACAAAGGCCGGAGAGAGAACCTCAATTGGTTTTCTCTCCGGCCTTTAAAAGAGTCGGCTTGTTAAAAATTTCAGGCAGTCTAATGGGAATACCTATCCTCCAGGAGCTGCTCCTAAGGAGCCGGGCGCCCGGTTATTGCTTTTGAAAACGGCTGGACAGCGCCTCAACGCATTTGGAATTGGAAAACTCCGGGGTCCCAAATTGATCCAGGGGCAGCTGAATCAGAAACTCCAAAATTTGATCCGGGTTTCGCTTGGTTCCCAAATACCGCGCAAGCTTTTCGATGTTTTTCACGATGCAGCGTTCCTCCTGAAAAATATTTGACTTAGAAGCTATTTTTAATTATAGTACATTTGTTCTGTTTTTCAAGAGGTTTTGGAAAAATTTACAAAATAGCTTTTAAAAAATCGGGCCGGAACAGGCTGGCCAGGGGAAAGAATGGGAAAGGACCGGCAAAAAATGAAAAACAGCGGCAGCGGTTTTCTATGCCTTATCATTTTGAAATTGAGTATTTTGGAAAGGCCGGCTTATCATAAGTCGATAGAGGAAAGGAAAACATTTAAGAGGAAGAGAAAAAAGGATAAAGGAAAAGCCCGCTGCGGATCATAAAAAAGAAAGAAGAATCAAATAGAGCCTGCGGCCGTCCTGGGCAGGCGGATAGGGCCGGGCTGTATCGTACTAGCTAAAGCGGAAGAAACCGGCGGCAGGGATCAAAAACCCAGACGTAAAGCGTGAAAAAGGACCGCTCTCCATGGAACCCCCAAAAACCGTTTTGCCCGCGCCGCTGTTTTTTGACGCTGTAAAAGCCCCAGGAAGCCGCAAGGCTTCCTGGGGCTTTTCTGTGTGCTTAATTCAACAACATTAGTTTAAAACGTCGCTGCTTATCCCACAGACGAGGTTTTTTGGAAAACCCTCGGACGGTAGTTGGGATAAATATGATAAATTTTCCCTGATACGGAAACCATAGAAATCGGGAGAGTAGGGGCTAAGCGGTGAAGAGCTTCGGCAAAGGTATCCGGCCCGCCGCTTTCGCTGCTGAAAAGCTGGGTTACCACCTGTTTGGCGCCCGTCTTTCGCGCGAATTTTGCGGTAGCGTCTGCGAAATCATCGTCGAATAGGATGGTAAGCTCCGCGCCGGCTTCCTTGCATTGCTGATAAAACAGCTCGATTTCATGGCCACGCGCACAATACCCATTGGCGCTGGGCTGTATGTTGACGACTTGCAGGGGAAGATTCATTTCTAAGGACAATCGCTTCCCGTAGGCAATCAGCTCTTTGCTGAAATCGGGATGATTCACGCAAACGAGTATGGACTCTGTGGCTTTTTTGTTCACAAGAGAACCTCCTTTCTGTCTTTGTCGCTTACTATTATAGAGAGCAAAAGTGACGTTCCTAGAAACAAATTATAGCTGTTTTGTGAATAATCTATAAATTATCATAGGACAAACACAATTCGAATGGAGAATTATTACAAGAAACGCCACGGTATTGCTAGGTTATGCGGGACGGAGGTAAAAAAGAAGCAAAAATTAAATCTCAGCCAACAAACGGTTTGGGCGGGCCTCGGCTGTGAATCGGAAGCCCCTGGGAAAAATAAAGGGAAAGGCTCCCTTTTCGACAGAAAAAGCCGTCCGGCGGATGCTTTCGGGAAATACCGATAAGTTTTCTCCGATTCATGAAAAGGCGGCGGTACGCCGGGCTTTCCGAGAGTAACCGTGCCGGCTTTGGGGTAAAATAGGAAAACAGCGGCAGGCCGGCCCGGGTTTAACAATTAGTTTACAATTCTCATATTGACATTTCGGGCAATCAATGGTAAATTAATAATTAGATTAGCACTCTATCATTAAGAGTGCTAAAATGAAAATGACGGGGGTGAGGATATGGAGCTGGGAGCCAGAAAATTAAAGATTCTCCAAGCGGTGATTGAGGCCTATATTCAGACCGGAGAGCCGGTGGGCTCTAAGGCGCTGTGCGAGCTGCTGGACGTCTCCGTATCGTCAGCCACCATACGGAATGAAATGGCCAGCCTTTCCGAACTGGGACTGCTGGAGCAGCCTCATACCTCGGCGGGCAGGATTCCCACCCAGTTTGGCTACCGGCTCTATATCAACGAGCTGATGAAGCCGAAGCCCTTGTCCGACGAGGAAATGCGGTATATCGACGGGTATCTGTCGGAATACGCCGACGATCCGGATTTGCTGCTGGAAAAGGCCGCCGAAATGCTGGCGGAAATGACCAAATACGCCGCCATCTCCACCACGCCCACCAACCGGGACGCCACTATCCAGCGGATCCAGCTGGTGCAGACCGGCCCCCACACCGCCATGCTGGTGCTGACCACTTCTACGGGGGCGGTAAAAAGCAAGCTGTTCCGGACGAATTACCTTTTGAATTCAGATATCCTGCGGATGTTCTCCAACGTGCTCAACGAAAAGATGGGCAGCGTGCATCTGCTGAACGTCACGCCGGACTTTATCAAATCCACCGCCTTTTCCATCGGGGAGCTTTCCCTGATGATGGCGCCGGTGTTTGTGGCCCTGGGCCAGGCGTGCCGGGAGGTTCTAAAGACCAACGTGCTGCTGGAGGGCCGCACCAACCTGCTGTATCTGCCGGAGTACGAGGTGGACAGCGTGAAGCGGCTGCTTCATTTTTTGGAACAGCGCGGCGAGCTGGCGAAGCTGATCGGGGCCCAAAAGGAAAAGCTGGGGGTGCTGATCGGCGGGGAAAGCAACCAGCCGGAGATGATCGACACCAGCGTGGTGCTGGTCCGGTACTCCATGGGCCGGCAGACCCGGGGAACCCTGGGCGTAATCGGTCCCACCCGGATGGATTATCCCAAGATTGTTTCCAATCTGCAGTATCTGGCCCAGTCTGTGGGCGGTATGCTCAACGAGATTATGGACGTAGGCGTTTAGCCGCGCTTTAAGATACAGAATTCAACCGAAAGGAGACATAGATCTTGAGTAAGAAGGAAAAAAGAGAGAAGGACCAGGAAAAAAATATTCCCCAGCAGGAGACGGCCTGTGAGGAAGAAACGGAGAAGCAGCCGGAAGCTGAAACTAAGGCCGGGGATCAGGAGGCAGCGGCAGAGGAAGCCCAAAGCAGCCCGCTGGAGGAGCTTCAAAAGGAGCTGGGCAGGCAGAAGGACCTGCTGCTGAGAATCGCGGCGGAATATGAAAACTTCCGGAAGCGGACGGAAAAGGAAAAGCGGGCGATTTACGCCGACGCCACGGCGGAGGCGGTGAAAGCGATTCTCCCCATCGCCGACAGCTTGGAATACGCGGTGAAGGCCGAGGATGGCGCCACGGCGGAATATCAAAAGGGGCTGGAGCTGATTCAGAGCCAATTTAACGCGGCGCTGGAAAAGCTGGGGGTTTCCCCGGTAGGCGAGGCCGGCGAGGAGTTCAACCCGGAGCTTCACAATGCGGTAGCCCACGTAGAGGACGAATCCATCGCGGAAAACACCATTGTGGAGGTGTTCCAGAAGGGCTATATGCTGAAGGAAAAGGTCATCCGCCATGCTATGGTCAAGGTAGCGAATTAGCAAGGCAGTTCCAGGGTTTTCCCTGATTTTATAAATTGCACATAACCAAAAAATAAACGCGCGAAGCGCAGCGACAATAGGAGGAATTTTATTATGGCAAAAACAATCGGTATCGATTTAGGTACAACCAATTCTTGCGTAGCGGTGATTGAGGGCGGCGAGCCGGTAGTCATCCCCAACGCTGAGGGCGGCAGAACCACCCCGTCCGTAGTGGCGTTCTCCAAAACCGGCGAGCGTCTGGTAGGCCAGGTGGCAAAGCGCCAGGCCATCACCAACCCGGAGAAAACCGTTTCTTCTATCAAAAGAGAAATGGGCTCCAATTACAAAGTGAATATCGATGGAAAGGATTACACTCCCCAGGAGATTTCCGCGATGATCCTGACCAAGCTGAAAACAGACGCGGAGGCCTATTTAGGCGAGAAGGTGTCCCAGGCGGTCATCACCGTTCCGGCTTACTTCACCGACGCCCAGCGCCAGGCCACCAAGGACGCCGGCAAGATCGCGGGCTTGGATGTCAAGAGAATCATCAACGAGCCTACCGCCGCGGCTTTGTCCTACGGCATCGATAAGGAAACCGACCAAAAGGTTATGGTATACGACCTGGGCGGCGGCACCTTCGACGTTTCCATCATCGAGATGGGAGACGGCGTTCAGGAGGTTCTGGCCACCGCGGGCAACAACCGCTTAGGCGGCGACGACTTCGACCAAAGAGTTATGGATTGGATCGTGGGTTCTTTTAAAGCGGAGACCGGCGTGGACCTGAAGGGCGACAAAATGGCTATGCAGAGGGTAAAGGAAGCCGCGGAAAAGGCCAAGATCGACCTGTCCGGCATCACCTCCACCAACATCAACCTGCCCTTTATCACCGCCGACGCCACCGGCCCCAAGCATTTGGATCTGAACCTTTCCAGAGCCAAGTTTAATGAGCTGACCGCCGACCTGGTGGAAAAGACCATGGGCCCGGTCCGTCAGGCTCTGTCCGACTCCGGCCTGAGCATCGATAAGATCGACAAGGTCCTGATGGTGGGCGGTTCCTCCAGAATCCCCGCTGTTCAGGAGGCTGTGAAGAAGTTTACCGGCAAAGAGCCGTTCAAGGGCATCAACCCCGACGAGTGCGTGGCCATCGGCGCCGCTATCCAGGCCGGCGTGCTGGGCGGCGAGGTGGAAGGCTTGCTGCTGCTGGATGTTACGCCCCTTTCTTTGGGCGTGGAAACCATGGGCGGCGTGATGACCAAGATCATCGAGAGAAATACCACCATTCCTACCAAGAAGAGCCAGATCTTCTCCACCGCCGTGGACGGCCAGACCCAGGTAGAGGTCAACGTGCTCCAGGGTGAGCGTGAGTTTGCCCGGGATAACAAGCAGCTTGGCCTGTTCAAGCTGGATGGTATCGCGCCCGCTCCCAGAGGAATTCCTCAGATCGAGGTTACCTTCGATATCGATGCCAACGGCATCGTGAACGTGTACGCCAAGGATCTGGGTACCGGCAAGGAGCAGAAGATCACCATTACCTCCAGCTCCAACATGAGCAAGGAGGATATCGACAAGGCCGTGAAGGAGGCCGAGCGGTATGCCGATGAGGATAAGAAGCGGAGAGAGGAAGTCGAGCAGAAGAACGAGGCTGAGAACCTGTGCTATGCCACAGAAAAACTGATTTCCGATAACGCCGACAAGATCTCCGAGGATGATAAGTCCGCCCTGAACCAGAAGGTAGCTGCCTTGAAGGAGGCTATCGCGGCCAACGATATGGACCGGATCAAGAACGGCAAGGACGAACTGCAGAAGACCATGTACGAGGTGTCCGGCAAGATGTACCAGCAGGCTGCGCCCCAGGGCGATCCCAACGCCGCGCAGCAGCCTGGCGGAGATCCGAACCAGGGCGGCGCCAACGGCAACGTCTACGACGCTGACTACAAGGAAGTGGACGACGACCATAAGGAATAAGGTTGCCGTCCCGCCCAAGGGGCAAAGAAGCTGTTGCAAACAGGCAGCTTGGGCGATATAATAAAAAATAGGCTTTGTAGCTTAGCAGACTCTATTAAATGAGCGGTTGAATCGGCGCGGCCATTCTTTGGCCGCGCCCTGTGCGTGTCCGCAGGCGGTTTCCTGCGGGCGGCGCACAGGGTACGGGCAAGCCGGCGGAATTTCAAGTTCCGGCATCCGGCGGTCCGCGCGCGACCCATACCAAGGAACCGGGCCTCAGCGCTCCGGCTCTGAACAGAGGTGAGAAGTTTGGCAGAAAAAAGGGATTATTACGAGGTGATCGGTGTTCCTAAGACCGCCTCGGAAGATGAAATAAAGAAAGCGTACCGCAAGCTTGCGAAAAAATACCATCCGGATCTGAATCCTAACAACAAAGAGGCGGAAGCAAAATTCAAAGAGGTTAACGAGGCCTATGAGGTCCTGTCCGACCCTGAGAAGAAGGCGAAATACGACCAGTTCGGC